>Ga0194125_10000235_pt1 | contig 89376 bp, 76 predicted proteins | sample TA2KigC250mmetaG_FD_148626 | JGI IMG/M metagenome (GOLD analysis project Ga0194125, IMG submission 148626) | Freshwater microbial communities from Lake Tanganyika, Tanzania - TA2015034 Kigoma Deep Cast 250m | ecosystem: Environmental > Aquatic > Freshwater > Lake | place: Tanzania: Lake...
GCTCGCGCCGTCCGAGATCCCCGAGCTTCCGTGGGCGGGAGAGGAATAGACGGAGACGACGGAGCAGCACCCATGAGCAATCTTCGAGTCATCGTGGTCGATTCCGACGAGGTGACGAGACGGGCGATCCTCTCGCACCTTGCGGTCCTTCCCGGGGTCGATGTCATCGGGGACGCCGCGGATCCGGCGACCGGCCACCGGCTGATCCGCCAGAACCGGCCGGATCTTGTCCTCGTCGAGGTGGGCGGGATGGACGACGCCGGCATGCGCCTCGCCGCGGACGTTCACGCGGAAATGCCGCGAACGGCGGTCTTCGTTTCATCTCCTCACAAGAACCCGGATCTCATCCTGAAGGCGATGGGCGCGGGGGCGAAGGAGTTTCTCCTCAGGCCGGTCGAGCTTCATGTCTTAACCAAATCGATCGAGAAGATCCTGAGAGATCCCTCGCGCCACGAGGGGGCGGGCGCGCGAAGGGGCCGGCTCATTACCTTCTTCAGCAACAAGGGGGGCGTGGGGACGACGACCCTCGCGACGAACACCGCCGCGGGCCTCGCGAAAGAAGGGCTCGGGCCGGTCGGGCTCGTCGATTTCGATCTCCAGCTCGGGAACGTGGCGAGCTTCCTCAACTTGAATCCGAACTACACCGTCTACGATCTCGTCACGCAGCTCGACAAGGTGACCCCCGACTCGGTCGACGGCTTTCTCGCGAAGCACGATTCGGGCATCTCGGTGCTCGCCGAGCCGAAGACGCCGGCCGAGGCCGAGTCGATCACGCCGAGCCAGGCGACGAGGACGATCGAGCTCTTCCGGTCCGCGTACAGCTACGTCGTCGTGGACACGCCCAAGGGTTTCGACGAGCGGACGCTCGAGATCCTCGACTGCTCGGACGAGATCTTCGTCGTCTCCGAGCTCAGCCTTCCCGCTCTTCGAAACCTCAAGAAATGCCTCGACGTGTTTCGGGATCTGCAGTACAGCGAAGCGCGCGTTCGAATCGTCATGAATCGCTACGATCCGAGGGGGATCATCCGCCTCGAGGACGTCCAGGAGAGCCTTCGTTTCGAGGCGTTCTGGAAGTTCCCGAACGACTTTCTTCGCATCATGAACGGGATCAACACCGGCACTCCGGTCGTCGTCGGCGCGGAGGAGAGCGAGATCGCGAAGAGCCTCGTTCAGTTCTGCCGCAAGGTCGCCGGGAAGAGCGCGGAGGAGGTCGTGACGAGCGCGAAGAGCCGAAGCGGCGTCCTTGGGCGTCTCTTCGGCAAGAGCCGGGAGGAGTGACGTGGGTCTTCGAGAGAGGATGAAGATCGGGAAGAAGGGGCGAGAAGATTCGGAAGCCCCCGCGCAGCCTTCGGCGCGGGAAACGGCGGAGTCTCCCCCGAAGAGCCCGCTCTTCGCGCCGCGCAAGGACGAGCCTCGCGACGAGCTCCGCGAGCTCAAGGAGCACCTGCACCGGCAGCTCGTCGAGCGGATCGACTATTCCGTTTGGGAATCGCTCGAGGCGGGCGACCTCCGCGATCAGGTGACGCGCGTCGTCGAGGCGCTTCTCGTGGAGCAGGGAGTCCAACTCACCGAATTCGACCGGCGAAGGCTGATCGAGGAGATCCGAAACGAGACTCTCGGCCTCGGCCCGATCGAACAGTTTCTCCACGATCCGATGGTCTCGGACATTCTCGTCAACGGCCACGGCCAGGTGTATATCGAGCGCTACGGAAAGCTCGAGCTCACGAACGCGCGCTTCCGCGACGACTCGCACCTCATGCAGGTGATCGACCGAATCGTCTCGCGCGTCGGCCGGCGCGTCGACGAATCCTCGCCGATGGTGGACGCCCGTCTTCCCGACGGCTCGCGCGTGAACGCGATCATTCCGCCGCTCGCGATCGACGGGCCGGTTCTCTCGATCCGCCGCTTCGGCGTGCGCCAGCTCTTCATGAACGACCTGATCCGCCTGAACAGCATCACGGCGGAGATGGCGGAGCTCATCCGCGGGGCGGTGAAGGCGAAGCTCAACGTGCTCATTTCCGGCGGAACGGGCTCCGGAAAGACGACGCTTCTCAACATTCTCTCGGGCTACATCCCGCCCGAAGAGCGGATCGTCACGATCGAGGACGCGGCGGAGCTCCAGCTCCAGCAGCCGCACGTGGTGCGCCTCGAAACGCGCCCTCCGAACATCGAGGGTTCGGGCGAGGTCACGCAGCGGGATCTGGTTAGGAACGCGCTCCGCATGCGCCCCGACCGGATCGTGGTGGGCGAGGTCCGCGGCGATGAAGTGATGGACATGTTCCAGGCGATGAACACCGGACACGAGGGGTCGCTCACGACGATCCACGCGAACTCGCCGAGGGACGCGCTCGCTCGCCTCGAGACCCTGATGCTTCTCACCGGGTACTCGCTCCCCGAGAAGGGGATGCGCGAGATGATGTCCTCTGCGCTCGACCTGATCGTCCAGGTCTCCCGTCTGAGCGACGGAACCAGGAAGATCGTGAGCCTTTCCGAGGTCACCGGGATGGAAGGCGAGGTCGTGTCCACGCAGGAGATCTTCGTCTTCGAGCGGACCGGCGTGAGCGAGAGCGGCGAGGTGCTCGGGCGTTTCCGGCCGACCGGCGTTTCGCCCAGCTTCTTGAACCGGCTGGTTCTCGCGGGAGTGAACCTTCCGCAGGGGATCTTCAGCTCGCTGTAACGGGTGGATGATGCAATCCGGCGTGATCCTTCTAGTGTTCGTCTCGGTTCTCCTCGTCGCGCTCGGCGCGCTTCTTCTCGTCGAGTCCGGCCGCGGCGTGAAGAAGCTCCGCGAGCGCGTGAAGGAGATCGGCGGCGGGGCCGCCGCGGGACCGGGCGACCTCGATCTTATCCGTCTCCGGCGCTACAGCGAGATTCCTCCCCTCGAGAAGCTCCTCTCCGCCGGAAAGCTCGGATCGGCGATCAGTCTCTTTCTCGCGCAGGCCAATGTCTCTCTCAGCGTCGGGTCGTTCATCCTGCTCACGCTGACGCTCGCGTTCGGCGGCCTTCTTCTCGGCTCCCACTTGAGCCGTCTCTTCTTCGTGGGCCCCGTCCTCTTCGTGATCCTCGGGCTCCTCCCGTATCTCATCGTCGCCCAGAGAAGAAGAAAGAGGTTTCATAAGTTCACCGAACAGTTCCCCGACGCGCTCGAGCTGATCGCGAACGCGCTTCGCGCCGGGATGGCGTTCTCGGGAGCGCTCCGAATCGTGGCGCACGAGATGCCCGATCCGGTCGGCGGCGAGTTTTGGGTTGTCACGGAAGAGCATAACCTCGGTCTCGACATCCGGGAGTCGCTTCACCGGATGAACCGGCGCGTGGACATCCCGGACGTCCGCTTCTTCGTCACGGCCGTCGTCCTCCAGCGGGAAACAGGAGGGAACCTCGCCGAGATCCTCGACAACACGACGTCGATCATCCGCGACCGGTTCCGAATCCTCTCGGAGGCGCGGGTGCTGTCGGCTCAGGGACGTCTCTCGGGAGCGGCGCTCGTTCTCCTTCCCTTCGTGATGACGATCATCCTCTCGATCATCGCGCCGGGGTATCTCGCGATTCTGGTCTCCGATCCGATCGGCAAGTACATGCTCGTCGCGTGTCTCTTTCTAATGCTGATCGGTATCTTCACGATCCGAAAGATCGTGCGGATCAAGGTGTAGCGATGGGCCGGACCGTGCTTCTTGCGAGCGTTCTTCTCGTCTTCGCGGCGGTGTTCCTCGTCGTGGTGGCGATCTTTCTTCTCGGGCGCCGGCCGAAGACGGCTCTCGACGAGCGCCTGGAAAGCCTCTCGCGAAGAGAGATCCCGGGGCGCCGCCAGCCGGCGAGCCTGATCCGCGAGGGGGAGAAGCGCGGTTTCGGCCGCTTCCTCGGCGTCTTGTCCGGAGTATTCCCCGAGTCGTTCCTCGGAGAAGACGTTCGCCTCCGACTCGTGCGCGCCGGCCATTCGTGGCGGGAGACCCTCCCGATCCTCGTCGGCTTTCGGTTTCTCGGAGCGGTCGTCGTCGGAGCAACCGCGGTCGTTCTTGGGTTTCGCTACTTGGGCGCCGCGCCGCAGGTTCTTCTCATCGGGGCCGCCGCGCTGGTCGCCGGCTTTCTTCTTCCCGATTTCATTCTCTGGATCCGCATCGGCAAACGCCAGGAGGAAATCGTTCTGGGTCTCCCCGATGCGCTCGATCTCATGGTGATCTGCGTCGAGGCCGGGCTTGGTCTCAACGCGGCGATCCACCGGGTCGGAACCGAGATCGAGCATGTCTGTCCGCCGCTCAGCAAAGAGCTTCGCATGGTGAACCGCGAGATGCTGGCCGGCAGCTCGCGCAGCGACGCCCTCCAGAATCTCGCGCTCCGCACGGGCATCGAGGACATCAAGGCGCTCGTCGCGATTCTCATCCAAACCGAACGCTTGGGAACGAGCGTCGCGAAATCGCTTCGGATTCACGCGGACAACTTGAGGGTCCGCAGAAGACACCGGGCCGAGGAAAGAGCCCGGAAGGTTGCGGTGAAGCTGGTCTTTCCGCTGATCCTTTTCATCTTTCCGACGTTGCTTCTGGTGATCTTGGGTCCGGGAATGATCCAGCTGATCCGCGCGCTGTCCGAGGCCCAATAGGGGGCTCTCGGGAGGAGGTTCGAGACAATGAACATCTCTTGGAGCATTCTAATTCCGGCGCTGATCATCATCGGCATTCTGTACTTCGTGGTGCGCTCGAGGCGGAAGGGCCGGCAGGCGGCGAGCAAGAAGTAGCGGAAGCGCGGGAGGAGATCCCCCGCGCCCGGATTGGTTCATTTATCAAGGAGTTATTATGGCCCGAACGATCGTTTCGGCCTTGCTTCTGCTCGCGCTCATCACCGGATCGGCGCTTTCGGAAAGCGCGGATTGGGTTCGCGTCACGACGTGGGAGGGCCAAGAGATCGCGCTGGCGAACTTCGGGTTCTTCCGATCTTCGAACTGGGATGCGATCGCCGACTTCCGCGTCGATCGATCGAGCGTGCTCGTGGTGTACGGGGGCGCCCGCACCCGTATCTCGCTGTCGGAGATCCGGAGCGTGACCCAGGACCGTCCCGAGTTCACGAGTGCTTTCCACGGCGTGGTGATCGAGATGAACGACGGTCTTCGCTTCCGATGCGAAATGGTCCCCGAGACCAGCGGGGTCGCGGGGAGCGATCAGGTCGGCGAGGTCCGAATCCCCGGGCGCAAGATCAAGAGCATCGAGTTCGTCCGGGGCGCCTCATAGGGCGAAGAAGCGGAAGGGGCGGCGCGGGGTTTCCAAGACGTCCGCGATTCGCTCACGAGCGGCCCGCTTCGAGTCCCGGGTTCCGAGAGGCGCGGCGCCGCGCGCTCCGGGCGCTCCGCTCAGGGCGGAGAAGGAGGATTTCCGTGGGTATGGGCATTCGATCCCGAACGGATCGGAGGACGATCGGTATCTGGTTCAGTCTGGGCCTCTTCGTTCTCTCCCTCGTGATCTTGCTTGCTTGCGAGGCGAAGGACGAGGGACCGACCGGCCCGGGCACTCTCCCGACGGACGATCCGGTTCTGGATCGAGGGGCCGGCACGTTGCTCGCGGATGGATCGGACGAGAAGCCGATCTATGTCTACATCTTCAGCGAGTGGGGAGCTCCGCTCGAGGGGATCGCCGTTCGCTTCAGCGCTTCGGTCGGAGCGATCACCCCCTCCGCGGTCACGGATCAGGACGGCCGCGCGTCCGCGACGCTCCTAAGCGTGTACTCGAAGCAGGATCTCGTCTCGCGCGTCTGCGCGTCGATCTCCGAACGAGCCGACTCGACCGCGCTCCCGAAGGGGAAGACCGGGCCGCTCGCGCCGCAAGAACTGTTTGACGCGGCAAGAATCGTTCGGATCGGGACCGAGGGGGACGCGTTCGACTCGCCGGGAAAGAGCGGAGTCTCGGTGGAGGCCCTCGCGGCCGCCGCGCGATCCGCGTGCGCGGATCAGGCATTCCTCGGGGTCAGCGTCTCGCTCGGCGCGTCTCCCGCGAGGATTCCCGCGGACGGGGTAAGCGCCGCCTCGCTTGTCGCGGTTCTCACGGAAACGACTCGCGGCGTTCCGGTCGTGGGGTCGGTGCTCCGCTTCGCCGCGAGCGCGGGTTCGATCGAGGGAGAGAAGACGACCGACGGAGAGGGGATCGCGGTCGCCCGCCTGACGAGCGGAACCTCCCCCGACACGGCCGGTGTCAAAGTTTATGTCGGAACATCTCTCGCCGCGGATACGGAGGTCCAGTTCGCGCCGATCACGATGCGCCTCGTGGCGGACCCTTCGATCGTGAACGCGGACGGAGAGAGCGCGAGCCAAATCGCGGCGACTCTTCTCTCCGAACAATCGACACCGCTCGCGGGGCTTTCGATCGAGTTCGAGACCGACCGCGGTGCGGTCTCCTCGCCGGTCACGACCGGAACGGACGGGAGGGCGGTCGCGACGCTGACGAGCGAATCCGAATCGGCCGTCGCGACGGTGAAGGCGCGCTTCGCGGGGGCGCTCGTCGAGTCGGTCGAGGTCCGCTTCGCGACGAGCTTCCGGCCCGCGAGCCTCGTCCTCACCGCAGGACCGTCCTTGATCGTCGCGGACGGCGTGAGCACGGCCTTGCTCCGCGCGGCCGTGTTCGACTCGACCGGGATCGCGGTCCCCGACGGAACGCCGGTCCGCTTCGAGGTGCTCTCGGGGGGCGGAACCGTGAGCGGGCTCGCGGCGACGGCGGGGGGCGCAGCGACGATGGTCCTCATGAGCGGGACGCGAAGCGGGGTCGCGACGATCCGCGCAGAGGCGGGCGGCGCGGCCGACACGATCGCGGTTCGCTACGTTCCCGGCGCGCCCTCGCGCATCGATCTCTCGGCGAACCCGAGCGCGCTTCTCGCGAACGGCGTGGAGAGGTCCGCGATCGCGGCCGCCGTCTTCGACGCGCACGAAAACCGCGCGGGCGCGGGGATCGAGGTGAGCTTCGCCGCGACGCGCGGCGCGATCGAGCCGCGCGCGACGACCGACAGCACGGGAAACGCGCGCGTCTTCTACACCGCGGCGTTCGGCGCGGGCGAGGCGCGGATCGACGCCTCGGCCGGCGGCTCTTCGGCGCAACTTAGGCTCTCGCTTCTTTCGGATGCGCCCTCGGCGATCCTCCTCGACTCGCTCTCCCGCGACGCGATCCGTGTTCAGGGAACCGGCGCTCCGGAAGCGGCCACGATGATCTTCCGCGTCTACGACAAGAACGGGATTCCGATCGGTCCGGACAGCCCGACGCGCGTCGTCTTCGAGCTGAAGGCGGCGACGGGAGGCGGGGAGTATCTCCATCCGACCGCCGATACGACCGACGCGATGGGACGCGTGCGCGCGACGCTCGTCAGCGGGACGCGGCCCGGCGTCACGGAGACCGTTGCCCGCATCTCTTCGGTCAGCCCGGCCGTCGAGTCGCAGGTGATCCCGATCGCGATCCACGGGTTCCTCCCGCATCCGACGCATCTGGACGTAGCGGCGGACACGCTGAACATCCCAGGGATGATCTACGACAACTGGGAGAACCCTATCCTCGCGCTCGTCTACGACCGCTTCTCGAACCCGGTACCCGAGGGGACGGTCGTCTACTTCTCGACGAACTACGGCGGCGTCACCGGTTCCGACACGACCGACGCGTACGGGCGCGCGAAGGCGACGTTCGTCTCCAAGAACCCGCGCCCCGGCGACGGCCTGGTTACGGTGACGGCGCAGACGGCGGACTCTCTCGGCAACCCGATCACCGCGCAGACTTCCTTCCGGATGAGCGGCTCGACCGCGCCGATCGTCGTCGCCCCGACGACCTTCTCGATCGCGGACGGCGGCTCGCAGTATTTCACGTATCAACTGCACGACGTCTACGGCAACCCGCTCACGCATCACACGAGCGTCGAGGTGACGACGACTTCCGGAACGCTCGCGGGAGACATCCAGTTCGAGTTGCCGGACGTGATCGGCGGGTACACATCCTTCTCGTTCTATCTCGCCGACGCGCTGCCGGGGGATCCCGATCCCCCGCTGGCCGTGTTCGTGACGATTCAGGTGACGAGCCTGAACGGAAACGCGTCGATCACGATCCCGGGCACGATCGACTAGGTAGGTCTCCTCATGCATCGCGAAGCGCCCTCTCCGAAAAGGGAGGGCGTTTCCCTTTGGTGTGCGGCCGGGGAGAAAGAAGACGGCCTTTGGGCGATCCCGGGAATCCCGCGGCCGACCCGGGCGGACGAGCGTCGGATCTCCCTGATTTTTCGGCGGTTTCCGGGCGTCGAACCGCGGGTTCTGCTCCGTTCGTCCTCCCCGACAGGCGCGCGCGTGGGGAATAGGAGGTACAACCCGTTGATTTTCATAGCGAAACATGCTGAGGAACTCCTCCCGGGGGCCCGTGTGGGTCCGAGGGGGCTCCGGCGGGCGGTCCGCGAGGTAGCCCCACAACTCGTTGCTTAAAAACGCGATAGAGTTTTCTTTCGCGCACCGATGTTTTTGTTTGACAGGTTTTCGGGGCGCTCCTATAGTGCGACGTGTCGCAGATATTGTGACTCGGGTGTCTCCGGATCGCTATATGTTGAAGCGGATTCGGGTTCGATCGTGACTCCGCTTCGGAGCTTGCTGGGTTATCCTCTTGTGAAGTAGCTTCTTGTGAGCTCCGAACGTGCTCGGGGTGCGGGAGTTCTTTCCTCTGAACCCTTCCTCGATCCGGAGAAGCATCCTCTCTTTCGCTTGACATTTGTATAGTAGGCCGGCACGATGTTCCGTATGGGCGTGTCGGTTCCAGGGCAGCCGATGCCCGCCTGTTTCGCCCGGGAGGCGTGCCTCCCGCATCGGGGATCGTGCCCCCATTCTCGGACGGCGAAGCGGCGGTTGGAGGCAAGGGTTGATGGGAGCGAGCGGGGTCGCAGCGAGGGGAATCATGGGCGAGGCGGCGTTCAACTTCCCGGATCGCCAGGAGGGACTGGCCTTCCGGAGGATGTACACAACCCCCGGTGTGCATCCGTTCGACGAGGTGGAGTGGGAGTCCCGCACGGCGTCGATCACGAACGAAAAGGGTGAGGTCGTCTTCGAGAAGAAGGACCTCGAGTTCCCGACTTTTTGGTCGCAGCTCGCGACCAACGTGACCGTATCGAAGTACTTTCACAAGAACAAGCCGGCCCCGCACGGCGAGAAGAGCCTCCGGCAGCTGGTCGGTCGGGTTGCCCAGACGATCACCGACTGGGGGTGGGCGGGCGGTTACTTCCTGACGGAAGAGGATCGCGACGTCTTCCACCACGAGCTGATCTATCTGCTCCTGCACCAGAACGCCGCCTTCAACAGCCCGGTTTGGTTCAACGTGGGCATCGAGAAGAAACCGCAGTGCTCCGCGTGCTTCATCAACTCCGTGGAAGACCGGATGGAGTCGATTCTCCAGCTTGCGAAGACCGAAGGGATGCTCTTCAAGTGGGGCTCGGGCACAGGCACCAACCTTTCTCCGATCCGCTCCTCTCGCGAATGCCTTTCGAGCGGCGGAAGCTGCTCGGGTCCCGTCTCGTTCATGAAGGGGTACGACGCCTTCGCGGGCGTGATCAAGTCGGGAGGGAAGACGCGCCGCGCCGCGAAGATGGTGATCCTCAACCTGGATCACCCGGACATCGTCGAGTTCATCCGGTGCAAGGCGGAAGAGGAGAAGAAGGCGTGGACGCTCATCGACGCGGGCTACGACGGCTCGCTCGACGGCGACGCGTATTCCTCGGTCTACTTCCAGAACTCGAACAACAGCGTCCGCGCGACGGACGACTTCATGAACGCCGTGGTCGAGAACCGGGAGTGGAAGACCCGCGCGGTGGCGAGCGGCAAGGTCGTGGAGACGTTCAAGGCGCGCGACTTGATGAACTGGATCGCCGAGGCGGCGCACGTCTGCGGCGATCCGGGCATGCAGTTCGACACGACGATCAACGATTGGCACACCTGTCCGAGCAGCGGGCGGATCCACGCGTCGAACCCGTGCTCCGAGTACATGTTCCTCGACGACTCGGCGTGCAACCTGGCGTCCTTGAACCTCATGCGCTACCGGCGCGACGACGGTTCCTTCGACGTCGAACGTTTCTTCCATTCGGTCGACATCATGATCACCGCGCAGGAGATCATCGTCGACAACGCGAGCTATCCGACGAAGGCGATCGAGGAGAACTCACACGTGTTCCGGCCCCTCGGCCTCGGCTACGCGAACCTCGGCGCGCTTCTGATGTCGAGCGGGCTCCCTTACGATTCCGACGAGGGGAGAGCCTACGCGGCGGCGGTCACCTCGCTGCTGGGCGGGCGCGCGTATCTCCAGTCCGCGCGTCTCGCCGCGAAGCTGGGACCTTTCGAGGGTTTCGAGAAGAACCGCGAGCCGATGCTCCGCGTCATTCGAAAGCACCTCGATGCGGCCAAGGAGATCCCGGCCGACACGCTGCCGAGCTCCCTCTGGGAATCGTCGGAGCAGGTCTGGCAACAGGCGCTCGCGGAGGGGAAGAAGCGCGGCTTCCGCAACGCGCAAGTGACGGTTCTCGCGCCCACCGGAACGATCGCGTTCATGATGGACTGCGACACGACCGGCATCGAGCCGGATATCGCGCTCGTCAAGTACAAGAAGCTCGTCGGCGGCGGAATGATGAAGATCGTGAACCGGACGGTCCCTCTCGCCCTCAAGGTTCTCGGCTACGACGGTGCCTGCGTCGCGGAGATCCTCGACTACATCGACAAGAACGACACGATCGAGGCGGCTCCCGGGCTGAAGGAGAAGAGCCTCCCCGTCTTCGATTGCGCGTTCAAGCCCATGGACGGAGTGCGCTCGATTTCCTACATGGGCCATGTGCGCATGATAGCCGCCGTGCAGCCGTTTCTCTCCGGGGCGATCTCGAAGACGGTGAACATGCCGACCGAGGCGACCCCCGAGGAGATCGCGAGCGTCTACATCGAGGCTTGGAAGACCGGCATCAAAGCGATCGCGATCTATCGCGACGGCTCGAAGCGAACGCAGCCCCTCACGACGGCGCGGGTGACTGCAGCGCCGGAGAAGGTCGGGTCAGCAGTCCGCAGGCGGCTTCCGGACGAGCGGCGTTCGATCACGCACAAGCTGAGCATTGGAGGACACGAGGGATACCTCACCGTCGGTCTTTACGAAGACGGAATGCCCGGAGAGATCTTCCTCACGATGTCGAAGCAGGGGTCGGTCGTCTCGGGGCTCATGGACGCGTTCGCGACGTGCGTGTCGATGGCGCTGCAATACGGAGTGCCCCTGGAGGTGCTCTGCAACAAGTTTAGCCATATGAGGTTCGAGCCTTCAGGATTCACGAACAGCAAGGAGATCCCGATCGCGAAGTCGGTCCTCGACTACATCTTCCGCTGGCTCTCTCTTCGGTTCTTGAGCGAGCGGGAGGGTAAGGAGGGGCAGGACGCGGCCTCTCGCCAGACCGAGCTCTTCGGCGCCGGAGGAGCACCGGGGGAGCGAAGCGCTGGGATCGTTCCGATCCCGCTGGAAAGCCCGCAGAGCATCGAGGCGCGCGAGAAGTGGGTATTTCAGGCGCAGTCGGACGCTCCGGCGTGCTACGAATGCGGATCGCTCATGGTTCGGAGCGGATCCTGCTATCGATGCACCAACTGCGGCTCGACTTCGGGTTGCAGTTAGGCTAGGTGCCGGGTTCGCTCGGGTATCCGGTACCGATAGACAATACCGACCGAGAGGGGGCCCGCTTCCGCGTCGGCCCGCCTCGCGCCGGGCCCCGCGACTCGCCTTGCGGGGCCCGCGACGTCTCCGCCGCGAAGGTCGAATCGGGCGCGGTTCTATCGGAAGGCCGACCGCGCGTTCTGCTTTACCGTGAGGCGGGTTCGGGCTATCTTGAGAACGCTATGGCGAGGATCTACACACGGGGCGGCGACGAGGGGGAAACCTCGCTCTTCGGAGGCGAGAGGGTTCCGAAGAACCACCCGCGGGTCCGCGCATACGGAGAAGTCGACGAGCTCGGCTCCGCCGTCGGGGTCGCCCTCTCCGGTCTCGACCCGGGCTGGGACATCGCGCGCACTCTTCGATCGATTCAACATCAACTGTTTCGAGTCGGAGGAGCGCTCGCCGATCCGGCCGGGAAGACGAAGGTCGTTCCGCCCGGCGCGGAAGAGACCGCTGCCCTCGAGCGCGCAATCGACCTTCTCGAAGAACAGCTTCCTGAATTGAAACGGTTCATTCTTCCGGGCGGGACGGCGGCCGGAGCGCACTTGCATCTCGCGCGAACGGTTTGCAGGCGAGCCGAGCGATCGGTCGTCGATCTTGTGGAACGCGGCGAAAGCGTGCCCGCGGGGATCATCGTCTACTTGAACCGCCTCTCCGACTATCTCTTCGTCGCCGCGCGGGCGGCGAACCGGCGGGCCGGCGTCGAGGAGGAACCATGGGATCCGGAGCGCTGAGCGCGGCCTTCGGGCGGAGGGCGCCGAAATGACGCGCCGCCGCCCAATCCTTCTTGTCTCAATCGCCCTCCTTCTTCCTTCCGGATGTGGAACGGACCCCGACGGCGGCGAGAGCGCTCCTTCGCATCATCGCACAAGAAGAACTCGTCCTCTTCCCTCTCCTTCTGTCGCACGATAGAAGTAGACTCCGGACGGCATCTCGCGCCCCGCGTCGTCCTTCCCGTCCCAATGGAATCGCGCGATTCCGGTCGGGCCTCTCTCCGCATCGTGAAGCACGCGCACGAGGCGCCCGCGAAGATCGAAGATGCTCGCTTCGAGCGCGCCCCCGTCCGCGCCGAGCGCCGCGAAGGAGAGAGCGGTAGGCTCGCGGAAGGGGTTGAAGGGGTTCGGCTCCGCCCATGCGGCTCGCCCCGAGCGGGCCGCCTCGCTCCCCGTGCTCGTGTCGATCGCCGCGATGACGGTTCGATAGACCGCGAGATCGGCGGGCGGAAGGCCGGTGTTCCGCGGAGCCATCGTGAGCCGCGTGCCCGTCGCCGCGTCGAAGAGATGAACCCCCGGCTGCGTGATCTTGCGATCGGCGAGAAAGACCTGCGCGGTCGCCGTGTCCCACTCGATGTCCGGAACGAAGCCGTCCGTGGTGTAGTGCGTTCCGTTGAGGGCTCCGTCGGATGTGCGGAAGGAGACGAGATTCGTCGTGTAGAACCAATCGCTCGAAACGGCGGCGTAGCCCTTGTCGCCCGAGAGGGTGAACACACCGAGATCGCCGCCGAGAGCGTTCTCGGTGACGACCCATCCCTCCGACGCGAGCGTGGCCGCGTCGATCCTCTCGATTCCGCCGTCGAGGGCGAAATAGGCCCCGGTCTCGCCGAGGTAGATCTTTCCCGCGCCCTCGTCGAGGAGCATCGGCCCGTTCGGGTTCGACGCGAGGAGAGCGATCCCCTGCGTACCGGGAACGGACGGGTTCGCGTCGACGAGGGTGTTCGTCTCCGTGTTCACGACGGCGAGGTAGGCGGGAAAGAGCGGGGTCCAGGTCGAGCGATCGATCCTTTGGATCTGAATGAAAAGGCGTTTCCCGAAGAGGACCATCCGGCTCATCTCCGGAAGCCCGTCCGCGTCGGCGAACACGGACAGATCGATTGAATCGACGATCGCGCCGGTCGATGGGTTCACCTCGTAGAGCCGGGTCGATTCGTAGCGGCTTACGTACGCCTTCGTCTCGCTTACGAAGGCGATGTCCTGCGGGTTGCTCCCCGCGCCGACGGAGAACTCGAGGATCGTTCCGAATCCCGATTCGGGATCGATCACCTGGATGTTGTCCGCATAGAGACGGTTCACGACATAGATCCGGTTCCGCCAGACGCGGACGATCGGATCGGAGCTGACCGGCTCGAGATTCGTTTGAACCGGCCAAGGGTTCTCGAGGCCGATCGTGGCGCACTGTCCGCTTGTCTCGTAGTCGGTCGTCACCGCGAAGAGAAACTCCGCCGCGACGGAGGCCGCCGGAAAGACGAGAAGAGCGGCGAGCGCCGCCGCGAGAGGGATCGTTCGCCTCATGGTCACTCCTTTCGGGCGCGGCGTCCGCCGCCCGCTTCAACGGCCGCGGTCAAGTAAACGGTTCTTCCCGGCATCGGGTATCCGAAGGAATCCGCGCTCTTCTCGTCGCCGATGTTCTGCACGTCCAGATCGAAGAGGAACCGGTCCCCACGGAATCGGATCCGCGCTCCTACGTTGTGGATATTCCTCGCGGCCGCCCGATCCTCTTCGGTGTTCGCGCGGTCCCGGAAATACGGGTCAAGCCGGTTGTACTCATGCCTTAGCTCGATCCGCCCGAGGCGGAGCGAAAGCCGCGAGAAGAACTCGCGCGCCGAAACATACGGAACCCATTTGCTCTTCCAGTGAGGAACGGACCCGCGTTGGCGGACGTCTTGCGAAGTGAACGAGCCGTCCGCGCGGAGCGCCCCCCCCTCGATCTTCCACTCAATCTCGACCCCCTCGGCATCGGCTTCCTCCAGGTTCACCGCCTTGAAGTTCCGCTGCGAGTTCTGGATGAAGACGATGAGAGAATCTCTTTTGGAGCGAAATACACTGATGTCAAGAAAGCCGTCGATCGGCCCATCCTCCGGCGCGCGAAGCCGAAAGCCGCCGTCCCATGTCGTGCCTTCCTCGGGAACGAGGAAGGGACTCGGGCGGACGTCGCCGTTCGTCCCGAAGAGCTCGAAGAGAGTGGGAAGCCGTCCGGCGCGCGCGCGGCTCGCTCGGAGAGAGAGGAAAGGAGCGAGATCGGCGTGCGCCCCGAGGGTTGCGGCTCGGAAACCGCTCGAATGTGCCGTTTGGAGAGGTTCCGGCGGAGGCCCGTAGGGGAGGACGCCGTGGAAGTTGTCCTTCGATTCGGTCCAGCGGAGCGCGCCGTAGAGCGAAAGGCGCTCGCGAAAAAGAAGGCACTCGTCCTCGAGAGAGAGGGACGAAACGCGCCTCTCCCTCGGAAACCCCTTACCGACCGCCGGGTTTCCGTCTTCCGGCTCGAACGACTCGCGCCTCAAGTCCGCCCGCGCTCGTAGGGTTTGGCGCGCGCGAAGGAGGTGGGCGGTGACGAGAACATGTCCGCCATCCGCCTCGGACCGATGGATGAGATCGCTTAAGTGGAGCGTCGGTTCCTTGCCCGGATTGTAGTACCGGTCCCGGCGGTCGAGACGATAGGCGCCGAGATCGGCCCGAACCCGCTTCCTGAGGAGTCCGGGAGAGGCGGCCGCAAGGCTCGTTCGATGTCTTCGGTTGTCGAACGACGCCTCTTCGTAGATCAAGTTGCCGTGGCCGGGAAGACCGCTTTCCTTGAGGTACCAATCATCGACCAGCTCGATCGTCCATCCGGCGAGCGGAGGAAGGCGGAGCTTGCCGAGGAGGGTGTGCTCGCGGAATGCGTTATTCGTCCGCGTGAGAACCGTGTCGTCCGCCACGTTGTGCGTGCGCGTCCCCCGGTCGTAGAGAAACTCGAAGTCGCCCCTCGTCTGAAGGTGCCTGTAGGAGAGGAGGTATGCGCCGCCTCCCGCGGTCCCCGAGCGGAGCGCGTAGGTTTTCCACGTGTCGTAGCTTCCTGCCGTGAGCGCGAACGAGGTGTGTCCGTCCCGCGCGGGATGCGTGACGAGGTTAACCGCCCCGCCGATGCCCGAGGCGCCGAGCGCGACGGGGGCGCCGCTCCGGAAGATCTCCGCGCGAACGAGGTTGTCGACGGGAAGCTCGGCGAGATTCACCGCTCCCCATTCCGCGGAGTTCAGCGGAATGCCGTCGAGGTAGATCTCGACCTGTCCGGGAGCGCTCCCGCGAATCGATGCGGTTGCGAAGGCGCCGAGCCCGCCGAAGCGCCGAACCCGCACACCGGCGGATTCCTCGAGGATGTCCGCGATCGTAAGAAGCCGGCCGGACGATCCCGCGAGATCCTTCACGCTCGCGAAGAAGGGGAGACGGTCGAGATCGACCGGCTTGTCGGGGGCTTCCGCTTCGACCCGAATCGTGTCCGCGGGCCCGTAGAGGGGTCCCCCCTCGTCGGCCGACGAGAAGGTTGACACAAAAATCATTGCGAAGAGGACGAACGACGGGACCCACGCCGCCGAGCGCCGCGTGCAAACGCGCATCGCGCTTCCACCATGCGGTCGCCGGCGCGAGGAGGGCGCGGGGGAAACAGAAACCGAAGCGGCCGCCGCTTCGGGGAGAGCTCCCGCCCGTCGCGGCCAATCCTCGAGCCGACGGTTCGAGTGCCGGGCTCTCTCGCGCGAGAGGCCCGGTTCGTTTTCCCCGGGGAGGTCTTCTGGCTTCCGGGTCTTCCTACCGCCCACGCCTTCCCGCGGCTCCCGGCCGCAGTGGCATCGTGTGGGTTTCGTCGCCGGTTACAGCGGCGGGCCCGCAACGGCTTCGCACCGTTTTCCCTTCTTCATTCCGCCCCGCGGACCCGGGGAAACCTTTTTGTCGGGAGAGAGGGTAGCAGGTGAAGAGCCGTCAGTCAACACAACTGATTTCTGCCCCTCGCCTGCCGAGGTGGCGTGGGCGGACGCGCGGGTCTCTCCTTCGCGCCGCATGCGCGAAGGAGCTTCCTCGCCACCCCGTCGCTTGGGCATGTACTGACAGACACCGTTCACCCAGTGAAAAGAGGTGTCTGTCACAACTCGCAGGCTATCTACTTGAACAGGCGTTTCAGCGATCCCCAGGAGGAGGATTCGGTTTCGGTGGAACCGATACGCACGTAGGCCTTCGAGGGCCACGCGGCGTAGTAGTAGGTCCAACTGGTGCAGGTCATCAACACCGAGCCGGCGACATCGGAAGCGAGCTCGGCGATCGATCCCTCCGCCGCGGCGCGAAAAGTGATCGTCGCGTGGCAAAACGGCCATTCGATGCAGCCGAACCAATTGATCGTGTAGGTCGCCAGGCTGACACAACCCGGCGAGGGGAAGTCGGGAGGATAGCTCTCCCAGTAGGCGGGCAGGTGGTACTCGGTTGCCACGTAAACCAATGCATCCCCCGGAGAACACACGGTCGATGCGGCGACCATGATCCTCGGGGAAGGGAGATCGCCTACCCACCAGAGGTCGAGCCTTACGTCCTCTCCGATGAAAGCTTCGATCGTGTCCGGTCCGTTCCCGAGAACCCCGTCGAGGTCGAGCTCGATTGCGGCGTTCGTTCGCGCAAGGACGAGCGGTGCCGCCAGGAGGCTCGCGACGAGAAAAGACGCCGTCCAATTCCGCTGACTCTTCATGTCCCGGACCTCCTCTCCCGGGGCCTAGGTTATCAGGTACCGGATCTTCCGTCTACTCGGTCCCGCGCCGGTAGCCGCGGCTCGGCTCGTCCCCGCCCGATCCCTCTCCGCCCCGCCGCCGGAGCGGAAGCACGCCGGCCATCTCTCCGATCACGTTGACGAGCTCGGCGTCGCCTGGAATCACGATCTTCGCGTTCTCGCGGAGCGCCCGCTCGACCGTCTCGAGCTGCCGGAGAAGCTGCGCGTTTCCGATGAAGTACTTGTTCGCCGCCTCGTTCACGAGGCGGATCGCTTCCGCCTCTCCTTCCGCCTCGAGGATTCTCGCTTGCTTGACCCCCTCCGCCTTCTTGATCTCCGCCCGCTTCATTCCGTCCGCCTCGCGCTCCCGGGCGTTCGCGAAGTCGAGCGCGGCGATCTTCTCGTTCTCCGCCTTCACGACCTTGTTCATCGTCTCTTGGACGTCCTTGGGCGGGTCGATCTCCTTCAGCTCCGTGCGGACGATCTCCATCCCCCAATTCCTCGTCTCTTGGCTCAGCGTGGTGAGAAGCTCTCGGTTGATCCGGTCCCGCTCGCTGTTCGCCGATTTCAAGGTGAGCGTCCCGATGATGTTCCGGAGCGTCGTGCGGGCGAGGTTCACGATCTGGTAGATGTAGTCGTTCACGTTGTATTGCGAGGCCTTCACGCTCTCCTCGTCCGCCTTCACCTTGAAGTAGACCTGTGCATCGACGCTCGCGTTCAGGTTGTCGTTGGTGATGATCTCCTGCGGCTGCGCGTCGATCATCTGTTCGGTGATGTTCACGCGGATCATCCTCTCGATGATCGGAATCACCCAGTTGAACCCGGGACGGGCGAAGCGCTGGTACTTGCCGAGACGCTCGACGAGACCCCGGTGCGTGGGGCGGACGATCCGGATTCCCGTGAGGAAGATGAAAAGGACGACGGCGATGATGATGAGGATCATGACGGCTCCTTCCTTCGAGCTCAAAGTTTCGACGGTCCCCGCGAAGGTACCCCTCGCGCGTGCTCCCGGCAAGGATGTCGATCGGCGCGGATGGACGAATCCGGCGCGCCGCGTTCCATCCGATCAACCCGCGATCGGGGTCGTTCATTCGAGCGGGCCGCGCCGGTCCGACCGGAACCCTCTATGGTACACTTCCTCCGATCGACCCGGAGCGGGGGATCGGAGGATGCTCGAAATGCCGCAAGTCTATGATTTGGTTGTCATTGGGTCAGGTCCCGGAGGGTACGTTGCCGCGATCCGGGCCGCCCAGCTCGGTCTCCGGACCGCGGTCGTTGAAAAGGAGAGGGCCCCCGGCGGCACCTGTCTTCACTGGGGCTGCATCCCGACCAAGGTTCTTCTCCACGCGGCCGAGATGAAGGAAAGCCTCGAACACATGAAGCAGTACGGTATCGAGGCGAAAGACGTCTCGATCGACTGGACCAAGCTGATGCGCCGGAAGAAGGCGGTCGTCGACAAGAACGCGAAGGGCGTCGAGTACCTCTTGAAGAAGCAGAAGGTCGAGGTCGTGCCGGGGACCGCGTTCATCGAGGCGCCCGGCCGCGTCCGCGCGGCGGCCGAAGGAGCCGCGCCGCGCGTTCTTGAGACAAGAAACATCGTGGTCGCGACCGGGTCGCGCGTGGCCTCGGTTCCCGGAGCCGACTTCGACGGAGAGCGGATCCTCTCGAGCGACGATGCGCTTTCCATCGAGAGGGCGCCCGACTCGATGATGGTGCTCGGCGGCGGCGCGGTCGGCGTCGAGTTCGCCTCTCTCTTCCGCAGCTTCGGTTGCCGGGTGACGCTCGTCGAGATGCTCCCCTCGCTCCTCCCGCTCATGGACGCGGATCTCGGGCTGGAGCTCGCCCGCGCGTTCAAGAAACGCGGAATCGACGTGAAGGTCGGAACGAAGTTCTCTTCCGTAGAAGCGAGCGGCAAAGACCTCCGCGTGACGATCGAGAAGACCGGGGGCGGCGAAGGAGAGGTCGTTTCCGCCGACAGGCTTCTCGTCGCCGTCGGGAGGAATCCCGCGACCGACGGCCTCGGGCTCGACGAGTTGGGGGTTGTCCGGGAACGCGGCTATATTCAGGTGGGGCCGCGAATGGAAACGAACATCCCGGGTATCTATGCGATCGGAGACGTGGTGAAAACCGCGGCGCTCGCGCACCTTGCCTCCGAGGAAGGGATCGTCGCGGTCGAGGCGATCGCGGGCCGCGATCCCGAACCGGTCGATCACGACCTCGTTCCCTCGTGCGTCTACTCGATTCCGGAAGTCGCCTCGGTCGGGATCTCGGAGGAGCGCGCGAGAGAAGGCGGGCGCGAGGTTCGCGTGGGGAAGTTCCCCTTCACGGCGAACTCCAAGGCGTCGGTGATCGGCGAGACGACCGGTTTCGTCAAGATCGTCGCGGGCGAGAAGTACGGGGAGATTCTCGGAGCGCACATGATCGGGCCTCGCGTCACCGAGCTGCTCTCCGGGGTCGTCGCCCTGATGCGCGCCGAGGGAGGTATCGAAGAGCTCGGCGGCACGATTCATCCTCACCCCACCCTTTCAGAGGCGATCCGCGAGGCGGCGCTCTCCGCGGGGGATGGAGCGATTCATATCTAAAGGACTAGGGCATGGTGTCGGCACGGGAGTCGGTATGGAAGTAAAGATGCCCCAGATGGGGGAGAGCGTCGCCGAAGGAACGATCATCAAATGGCTCGTCAAGGAAGGGGACCTTGTCGAGAAGGATGCTCCGCTCTTCGAGATCTCGACCGACAAGGTCGATGCGGAAATCCCCTCGCCCGAGGCAGGAGTCGTGGGGAAGATCCTCGTCCCCGAGGGAACGACCGTCGAGGTGGGGCGCGCGGTGGCCGAGATCTCTCCTCTCGGAGAGGAGGACGCGGGGATGCCGGAGAGGAAGAAGCCGGCGGAGAAGCCTCCCGTCGCGGCGGCCCCCTCGATTCCGCTCGGGACGAAGCCGGCGGCGCCGAAGCCTGAAACGAAAGCTCCGTCCGCCCCGATCCCGTCCGCGGGCGCGCCGCCGGTCGATCGGAGCGATGTCCGTTCCTCTCCGATCGCGCGCCGCATCGCGAGGGAGCGCGGCCTCGAGATCGCGCGGATCCCCGGCACCGGACGGGGCGGCCGTGTGAGCAAGAGGGACGTGCTCGCGTTCGTCGAAGGAGAGAGGGAAGCCGCATCCGCTCTCCCCGGCGTTTCTCCCCTGCCCACCGCGGCGGAGGAGTTCTCTCCTCTCGGCGAGGAGTCGGTCGCGGTCCCCATGTCGACGATGCGCAAGAAGATCGCCGAGCATATGGTCCACAGCAAGCGAACTTCGCCGCACGTTCTCACCGTTTTCGAAGTGGACGTCACGCGCGCCCAGCGAATCCGCGCAGCGAGGAAGGTCGAGTTCGAAACGCGGCACGGCGCGCGTCTCACGCTGACCGCGATGGTGGTCCACTCGATCGTTCCCGCGATTCTTCGCTTCCCCGTGCTCAACGCGTCGGTCGCGGGAGACACGATCGTTTACCACAAGTCGGTGAACATCGGGGTTGCGGTCGCGCTCGAGGACGGGCTCATCGTTCCGGTGATCGAGCGCGCCGAGCTCCTCGGCATCGGAGAGATCGCGCGCTCCATCCAGGATCTCTCCGTGCGCGCGCGCGCGAAGAAGCTCGTCCCGGACGAGGTCCGTGGCGCGACGTTCACGATCACGAACCCGGGGCCTTATGGAGCGCTCTTCAACTTCCCCGTCATCAACCAGCCGAACGTGGCGATTCTCGGAATGGGCGGCGCGAGGAAGAGGCCGGTCGTTGTGGACGACGCCATCGCGATCCGCGAGATCGTCCACTTCTCGCTCTCATTCGATCATCGCGCGATCGACGGCGCCGTCGCCGATCAGTTCATGGCGTTCTTCAAGGAGAGAATCGAGAGCTTCCCCGAGGAGGTCCTGGATTGATCGGAACGCGCGCGCCTCTTCGCGTCCGAATGCTCGGCGAGGTTCCTTACCTCCATGCGTGGGAGCTGCAAAGGAATCTCGTCGAGAAGAGAAAGCGCGAGGAGACCGTCGACCATCTTCTGCTTCTCGAACACCCTTCCGTGTACACGCTGGGGCGGCGAGGGGATCTCTGCCACGTCAAGGGGGCCGCGGGGACGTTGGGCGCGGATGTCGTTCACACCGACCGCGGCGGCGACGTGACCTGGCACGGGCCCGGGCAGCTCGTCGGCTACCCGATCCTCTCGCTCGAACCCGATCGGAAGGACGTGGTCCGCTACGTGCGCGATCTCGAGGAAGCGATCATCCGAACGCTCGTCGATTTCGGCGTGGTCGCCGGGCGCGTGCCCGGCTACACCGGGGTCTGGGCGGGGGGCGAGAAGGTCGCCGCGATCGGCGTGCGGATCTCCCGCTGGGTCACCTCGCACGGCTTCGCGCTGAACGTCTGCTGTTCGTTGGCGGCGTACCGGAAGATCGTGCCGTGCGGCATCGAGGGGAAAGGGGTCACGACGCTCTCGCGCCTCGCCGGGCGCGCGATCTCGGTCGCCGAGGCGGCGGATCGGATAGCGGTCCGCTTCTCCGAGGTCTTCGACCGGATTCCGATTCGCGAGGATGGATCGAACGGATAAGCCGATGTTTCTTCGCACCGAGAAAAGACCTTCATGGCTCAAGGTTCGCTTCGAGACGAACGATGTCTTCCGCGAGGTGAGCGCGGCGGTCGGTGGGGACCGATTGCACACGGTTTGCGAGGAGGCGCGCTGCCCGAACCGGCACGAGTGCTGGGGGAGCGGGACCGCGACGTTCCTCATTCTCGGGGGAATCTGCACGCGCGCCTGCGGTTTCTGCGCGGTGACGAGCGGGCGCCCCGACGCGCTCGATCTCGAAGAGCCGTTCGCGGTCGCCGAGGCGGTCGCCCGGCTACGCCTTCGCTTCGCCGTGATCACATCGGTCGACCGGGACGATCTCCCCGACCTCGGCGCCGGCGCGTTCGCCGAGACGCTGCGCCGCGTCCGCGAGAAGAACCCCGGCTGCGAGGTCGAAGTGCTCATCCCCGATTTCGACGGCCGAGAGGATCTCCTCCGCGCCGTCGTCGAGGCGGATCCCCTCGTCGTCGGACACAACGTCGAGACGGTGAAGCGCCTTTATCCGAAGATCCGCTTTCGCCACGCGTACGAGCGGTCCCTCGGCGTTCTTCGAACCGCCTCGCGAATCAAGAGCCCGCGCCAGATCGTGAAGTCGGGTCTCATGGTCGGTCTCGGCGAGGAGGACGGAGAAGTGGACGAGCTTCTCGGAGATCTCGCGGAGGCCGGCGTCCGAGCCGTTACGATCGGCCAGTATCTCCAGCCGACGAAGAAGCACCATCCGGTCATCCGCTTCGTTCCGCCTGAAACCTTTGAACGCTGGAAAAATCTCGCGATCGATCTCGGCTTCGTTCACGCGGAGTCGGGACCGCTCGTGAGGAGCTCCTATCGGGCCGAACGAATCGTGGAGACGATCCGGCGAGAGCGCGCCTAGGATGAGCGCGCGCCGCGAAGACGATCTCCGCGAGCTTCTCCGCCGGATCGACGGCGCCGGATATGGGGCGTACCGAGAGATCCACGGCCGCTATGCGTTCGCTGATTTCGAGCTCTTGATCGACCACGTGCAGGGAGATCCTTTCGCGGCGCCGAGCCGCCTTCGCGTGCTCGTCCCGCAAAGCGCGGCGCGCTTTCCGGAGAAGACGAGGCGGGGGAAGAGCCGTTCGATCGCTCTTGCTTCGTTTCTCGCGTGCGCCTTCGCCGACGCCGCCCGGCGCGTCCGCGGGCGGCGGGGTTCGGGAAAGAGCGGTCTCATCGAGATCGATCGCCCGGGCCAGGAGGTTCTGGAGAGAACCGCAGTCTTGGTGGACGATCGCTTCGTCGAGGCCCGCTTCGCGGCGGGTCTTCCCGCCGTTGGGCGGCGAATCCTCGGCCGCGAGGCGGAGGCAATGCTCCTCGACGAGCTTCCCGAGATCGTGCGCAGTTCGCTGTTCTATGCTTCAAGCGATCTTGCTGCGATCGAGCGCGCGGTCTTAGCGAACGAGGACACGGACTTTCTTCGCGCGGCGCTCGACTCGATGGGGCTCGTCGCTTTCGTCGCGGAAGGTTCTATTCTTCCAAGACGCTCCGGAGTCGATGACCGGCCGCTCGCCGAGAGAGCGATTCCCTTCGAATCGCCGCCGTCGCTCCGCGCGAGCTTCGATCTACCGAACGGGGGACGGGTTACGGGGATGGGCATCCCCCGGGGGGTGACGCTCGTCGTCGGCGGGGGCTTTCACGGAAAGTCGACCCTGCTCGCCGCGATCGAAAGAGGCGTGTACAACCACATTCCGGGAGACGGCCGCGAGCTCGTCGTGACCGATCCGACCGCGGTGAAGATCCGCGCCGAGGACGGCCGCCGCGTCGAAGGGGTCGACATCACTCCCTTCATCGGCGATCTCCCGTTCGGTGCGAGGACGGACTTCTTCTCGAGCGACAATGCATCCGGCTCCACTTCGCAGGCGGCGAACATCATCGAGGCGCTCGAAGCGGGCGCTCGCGTTCTTCTCATCGACGAGGACACGGCGGCGACGAACTTCATGATCCGCGATCGGCGCATGCGGCAGCTCGTCGCCAAGGAGAAGGAACCGATCACGCCTTTCGTCGACAAGGTCCGAATCCTCTACGAGGAGAAGGGGGTCTCGACGATTCTCGTGGCGGGCGGAAGCGGGGACTACTTCGACGTCGCCGACACGGTGATCTGGATGAACGACTACCTGCCGGTCGACGCGACCGCCGATGCGAAGGCGATCGCGGCGCGTCATCGCGGGGAGAGGATGAGCGAGGAAGAAAGCCGCTTCGGGAATGTCGCCGCGCGCGTTCCGCTTCCCGAGAGCATCGATCCGAGCCGCGGAAGGCGCGAGGTGAGCATTCGAGTGCGCGGCCGCCGTGCCGTTCAGTTCGGAAAGGAGACGCTCGATCTTTCCGCCGTCTCGCAGATCGTGGACGCGAGCCAGACCCGAGCGATCGCCGAAGCGATCCTTTACGCCCGCGGGAAGTGGATGAACGGGAGGCGTTCCCTCAAGGAGATCCTCGACGCGCTCGAAGCCGAGCTCGCGGAGTCGGGACTCGACGCGCTTTCCGCGCGCCGCGCGGGGGACCTCGCCGCTTTCCGGCCGTTGGAGCTCGCCGCCGCCCTCAATCGCCTCCGCTCGCTCCGGGTGAAACGCCCCTGACGCGCCGCCCGCGCGAAGGGCTTGACGATCGATCGCCGATCCGTCTTGACCGTTCGTGTTCTTGGTGTGACAATGATCCGGAACGAGGCGGCGGATTCTCTCATACAAGGGGTTCTCTCATGGCTCGAAACACGGCGGACATGGTCGCGGCGCGTATGGGGCTTCTCGGCACCGAGACGGCCTTCGAAGTTCTGGCCCGCGCGAAAGCGCTCGAGCGCCAGGGAAAAGAGATCGTTCACCTCGAGATCGGCGAGCCCGATTTCCAGACTCCGGACAACATCAAGGAAGCCGCGATGAAGGCGCTGCGGGACGGGAAGACGGGCTATTGCCCCGCTCCCGGAATCCCCGAGCTTCGCGAGGCGATCGCGGTCGATGCGGGAAAGCGCCGCGGCGTGTCGCTGAAGCCGGATCGGGTGGTCGTCTTCCCCGGCGCGAAGCCGGTCATGACGAACACGATCCTCGCTCTCGTCGACGAGGGGGACGAGGTGATCTACCCGAATCCGGGTTTTCCGATCTATGAGTCGATGATTCGCTTCATCGGAGCGAAGCCGGTTCCCCTTCCCCTCCGCGAGGAGAAGGACTTCCGTTTCGATCCGGACGAGTTCCGCTCGCTTGTGACGGAGAAGACGAAGCTCATCATCATCAACTCCCCACAGAACCCGACGGGCGGGGTTCTCGCGCGGCAGGATCTCGAGGCGATCGCCGAGGTCGCGGTCCGGAACGACATCTTCGTGCTCTCCGATGAAGTTTATATCAACATCATTTATGACGGAAAACACGAGAGCATTCTCTCTTTGCCTGGAATGATCGACCGAACGATTCTTCTGGATGGTCTATCGAAGAGCTACTCGATGACCGGATGGCGGCTTGGGTACGGCTACTTCCCCGAGTTTCTGGTGCCGCATGTGACGCGCCTCAACATCAACACCGTCTCGTGCACGTCGCATTTCAGCCAGTGGGCGGCGATCGAGGCGATCACGGGGCCTCAGGACGCGGTGAAGAGAATGGTGGCCGAGTTCAAGAAGAGACGCGAAGTGATCGTCGAGGGTCTCAACAAGATCGAGGGATTCCGGTGCCGGATGCCGAAGGGAGCGTTCTACGCCTTCCCGAACATCTCGGGAACCGGGAAGAAGTCGCAGGAACTTGAAAGGGAGCTTCTCGACCAGGCCGGGGTCGCCACCCTCTCGGGGACGTCGTTCGGGGCGAACGGACAAGGGTTCCTCAGGCTCTCGTACGCGAACTCGGTCGAGAACATCCGAAAGGCGCTCCGGAAGATCGAGGACTATCTGTCGTAGATGGGTACGCTCGAACGCGGCGTCGCGATCATCACCGGCGCGGGACGCGGGATCGGCGCGGCCATCGCGCGCCGGTTCGCCGCGGAAGGGGCGAGCCTCGTTCTCGCCGCACGCACGGAAGCGGAGATCGGGAGGATCGCCGAGGAGATCCGCCCCCTCGGCTACGGCGCTGTCGCGATTCCGACCGACGTGACGATCCCGGGGTCCGTGCAGGCGTGTGTGGAAGGCTGCCTCGAAACGTTTCGCCGGCTCGACATTTTGGTGAACGCCGCCGGTGTTCAGTACATCTCCCCCGTCGTCCTGTCCGACCCCGAGCGCTGGTTTTATGATTTTGACGTGAATCTTTTTGGCACGTATCGTTTCTGCAAGGCATGCCTTCCAGCGCTCGCGGATTCTCAGAACGGCCGCATCGTGAACATCGCCTCGCGCATGGCGAAGACGCCCGCTCCGCTGAACAGCGCCTACTCGGCCTCGAAGGCGGGCGTCGTGGCGTTTACCGCCGCGCTCGCGGCTGAGGTCGCCCGGGACGGGATCCGCGTGAACGCGATCTGCCCGGGATACGTCGAAACTAAGCTCCTCAACGATTCGATCGCGCAGACGGCGAGGCTGACCGGAAGGACCCCCGAGGAGATCAAGTCCGCCCTCGCGAAGAAGAGCGTGTTCCGGAGAGCGGTGACGGCGGAGGAGGTTGCGGCGGTGGCGCTCTTCCTCGTCACCGAGGCGACGGGAATGACCGGCCAGGCGATCAACGTCACCGCCGGAGCCGAGATCCACTGACCCGATTTCTTGACGGCGCTTCTCGCGGACATCTGCCGCGGTCACCCGCCGTTGTGGCGCAGTCTGTCGTCGGACGGCGGGTGCCACATGACCAGGTCTGTCTTGCTCCGGAGACGGGGGGGAGGCAGAGCGGCGAGTTGCCGCGCGCCGCGCGCGACATGTTTGAGCAAGCGAGCCCTGCCCCCCGGCTCCGGGGCTCTCCGCTCCCACCATCGCCGCCCGCCGTGGTGGTGTCGTCGGACGCGCGGGTCCTGCCGGCGACTCTCCATCCGGTGCTTCGCTTCGTTGCCCGTTCGGCTCCGGCTTCTCCTACCGCCGCCGTTCGCCAATCACTTCTTCGATCAAGCGATCGTAGCGCTCGATCATGGCATCAAGAGAAAACCGATCGCGGGCGGCGCGGGCGATCTCGAGGAATGGGCCCCCGAGGCGGACGCCGCGTTCGAGCGCGCGAGCAACTGCGTTCCGATCGGTCGGATCGACGCGAAGGATCGCTCGTTCGATATCGTCCTCGTGGCTGAAGTGAAGACGTTCGGATACGACCACGGGGCAGCCGACGGCGAGACTCTCCATGACGACCAAGGGGATCCCCGCCTCCGGAATCGTGCCGATCTGGACCACGAGATCCGCCACCCGCATCGCCTCGATGACCTCTTCTCGCGGAAGAGATCCCGCGAGCCACACTCCCGCAAGCGCGTGCCTTCGGCAGTAGTCCCGGATGCGCGTTTCGTCGCGCCCTCCCCCGGCGATGAGAAGCGCCGTCTTCTCGCAGCCAGGCATCTTCTCGTACGCCCGCACGAGATCGAAGACTCCCTTCTGGGGAATCAGACGGCCGGCGCTCACGATGAGCCGGTCGAAAGACCCGAGCCCGAGCTGCTCTCGAATCGCCTTTCGCGACTCCGCGGAGGGAGGATCAAGAGGGATCTCGCCGATTCCATTCGGAATCTCGACGATCTTGTCCCGACTCAGGAAGCCGTATGGGAAAGCGTTCAAGTACGCGTGCACCGCCGGCCCGACGGCGACGATTCTGTCGTAAAGAGCCAGCGTTCGCTTTTCCTGATCGATGTGGAGCCAAAGCCTGTACAATCCGCGCGGGTCGAGCCGGCGGAGTTTCGTCGCGGCTTCTCTCCAAGCGCTTCCGTGCATTTGGCAGATGGAGGGAATCTCGGATCGCGCTCGGACGATCGGCCCGGCGGAGAAGCTGATCGAGAGAAGCGCGTCCGGCGGCTCTCGCTTCTCCGCCCATCGGGCGAGCGCGCGACGAAAGCGGAGCGAATGAACGCCCGGAGGCGCGTCGAGGGCGTGCACGCGAACGCCCGGCGGCAGGCCGGGATCCCTCGCGAGCCGCGTGGTCGCCAAGTCGATCGCCCATCCCCGCTCCGCGAGCCCCGCGCATGTGTCAACAGCGATCCGCTCCATGCCGCCCGCGAAGTGGACCGGAAGCGATCGGGCAACGACCCAGAGGCGCCCTTTCATCTCTTGCGGCCTCCGATCTGATCGCGAACGAGCCTGCGAAGATCCTTGAAGATCATAATAACGATCATCCAATAGACAAGAAAGAAGACGGATTGTAGGCCGAGAGGGCCGATGCCGCGTCCGAGCCATCCGAGACCGGTCCAGGACGCGAGGAGATAGACGGGCGCCGCGGAAAGCCCGACCGCAAGACCCTTCTTCGTAAGAGGGAGCGAGAGTCTCAACGCGAGGAGATACGCAAGGAGCGACACAAGCGATCCGATCGTCACCCCGAGCCCGATTACCAAGACACCGAGGCGCTGATAGAAGAGGAGCAGGAAGGCGATGTTCGCCGCGATCCCCAACGTCTCAGCGAGTAGGACGACGGTGTTCCGCATGCGGGCGTTCAGGATTCGCTGGAGTGTGTAGCTCGCGCTGAAGGCGAAGAGCCCGAGGCTGAATCCCCAGAGGGCACGTTCCGTGACATGAAGCGAAGTCTCGTCGAAGCGGCCCCGCATGTAGAGAACGGCGAGCACGTCTCTCCCGTTCACGATGAGAAAAGCGGAAAGCGGTAGGAGAGAGATAGCGAGCAGAGAGAGGATACGATCGATCTTCGGCCGCATTTCCTCCTCGGAGAGGTTCGCGAATAGCGAGAGCCCGATGATCCCGATCGGCACCGCCAGAAGAAAGTGCAAGGTCTCCGTGACGTAGCGCGCGTAGTCGACCGCCGCGACTCGTCCCGGTCCGAGGAGCGAAGCGACCGCGCGCTCGACGAGAACGCTCGCCTCGAAGAGAAAGGAGAGAAGGACAAGCGGACGAAGAAGCGCCCAGAGCTTCGCCCATACTTCGCGAACGAGCTCGCGTTCGAGCGAGAGGCGGATCGGCAAGAGCCGCCGCCGAAGGAGGTGTGCCGTCGCGTAGATGGAGAGAAGCGCGTACGCCCCGGAGAAACCGAATGCCGCGAGCGCCGGCTTCCCCGCCGATGCCGCGGCGACGATCATGACGAGCATCCCGAGATTCTGGAGGCCGGGACGGAGCGCGGGAATCGTGAAATCCCTTTCGGCGGATCCGAGAGCGCCTAGCACCGAGCTATAGATGTAGAAGGGAACGCCGATCGCCATGATTCGGAGCATCCGGACGGCGAGGGCGCTGCGGTCGGCGTCGAACCCGCGAAGGACCGTCGCGACGATCGGATCGGCGAAGAAGAGAAGAAGAGCGCCGAGTAGAACGCCGAGAACGAGGAACACGAGAAGGAGAGACTGGAAGAGCGCCCGTCCCTTTTCTCTTTCATCGGCCGAGTAGCGCGCGTAGAGCGGGATGAAACAAGTTTGGATGATGCGCGTGGTGACGAGATGAGCCGGAGAGAGCGTGAGCGATAGCGAGGCCCGGTAGGCGTCGGCGACGTGTCCGGTCCCGAAGTATCGGGCGAGGAGGATCTCTCGAACGCCGCCGAGGATCTTGCTCGCGAGGCCTCCGAAGCCGAGCTGCGCGTAGTCCCGTCTCATCGCCGATCCGTTCGCCCCGCGTGTGGTCGGGTCCGCCGCGGCGCGCAAGCCAAGCCGCGCCGGACCATCATACGTGCGCGGCTTCGCGGGTGTCGAGGAACATCCCGCGCCGGGTCGACGGATGTTGACGACCTGTCTCCTTTGCGCGAATCTCGCTTTCGGATACCCTTGGAATCGGGAGGAGTCATGATCGAAAGAAGCCTTAACGAACTGGCGAGGAAGCGTCCCGAGTCGTTCTTCGCCGCGCTCTACTCCTTACCGGAGCTTCGTTCTCTCTTCCTCTCCGTGGTGGGTGAGGATCGCGAGGAGCCGTGGGGGAGCCGTCCTTCATCGGCGTTCGCGAAGAGGATCGGGCGCGGCGCGAAGAAGGCTCTTGTCGCGAAGATCGCGGAGTTCCTCGCGGGTCTCGATCCCGACTCGCGTGGAAGGACGATGCACACTCTCACTTCCTGGTGCGACGCCGACGCGCTCGTTCAGTTCGCGATGACGAAGTGCGCTTCGCACCAGAAAAAGTTCGAGGCGCTCTTCTCGGCGGCGGCCACGCGCCGGATCTTCGATCCGCTTCCGGAAGAAAGACGGCGATCCGCACAGTCGGTCGGCGACACGCTTTCCCCGGCGGAGAGGGCTCGCTATCACCTGGAAGCCATCAACGTGATCGCGGGGATGAGCGAGCGGGGACAGCTCGCCTACTTCAGCGAGCTCTTCGGATACTGGTCGGATCGCGAATCGACATAGGCGGCACGGGGCATCTCGGAAGGATTTCGACTATCTTTTCCGGCGTGGACGATCCGCGCCGCGAAGAGGAACACACATGAAGAGAGCAAACCTCCCTAGCGAAGGGGAGCCCGAATCGGGAAGCGGGCTTCTCGCCGGGGACGAGGGGCCGCCCCGCGCCGCGCACGGATCGATCGAGGAGGAGAAGGAGGCGCGGGTTCGGCTCTCCGTGCGCGGGATGACCTGCGCCGCTTGCGCGCTCGCCGTGGAGAAGGCTCTACGCTCCGTCCCGGGCGTCCGGAGCGCGGTGGTGAACGCCGCCGCGGGAGCAGCCGCGGTCCGTTTCGACGCCGCGCGCGCGAACCTCCCCGCGCTTCTCGATGCGGTGCGGAGATCCGGCTATCGAGCCTCGCCGAGCGCGGGAGAGGACGAGCCCGCCCTCCAAAAGGAACGTCTCGGCCTTCTCTGGACCGCTCTTCTCGCCGTTCCCATTCTGTTGATTCATGAAGGAATCGCGGGCGTCCCCTCTCCCGGGGTCCTTCTTCTCGTCCTCGCCACCCTTCTCCAATTCACGGCCGGGCTCCGCTTCTACCGGGGGGCCTACTACTCGCTCCGGAGCGGAAACGCCGGAATGGACGTGCTCGTTTCGCTCGGGATCTCGGCCGCGTGGGGCTACAGCCTTCTCGTCGTGATCTTCCCGTCGTACTTTCCCGGCGAGCGCGCCTTCTTCGACACGTCGGCTCTTCTTATTCTCTTCGTTCGTTTCGGCAAGATGCTCGAGGCGAGGGCGAGAGGGAAGGCGGGAGACGCGATGCGCGCGCTCCTTCGGGCGGCTCCCGAGAGCGCTCTTCTCGTCGCGGACGGACAAGAGAGGAACGTCCCGGTCGAATCGCTTCAGGTAGGAAGCATATTTCGAGTGCGGGCAGGGGATCGCGTTCCGGTGGACGGCAGCGTCGTGGATGGAGAGGCGGCGGTCGACGAGGCCGCGGTCACCGGGGAGTCGGTCCCCGTTCGAAGAAGTGCCGGAGACCGCGTCGTCGGCGGCACGATGCTGGCGAACGGCGCCCTTCTCGTCCGCGCGGAGGCGGTGGGCGAGGAGACCTTCCTCGGCCGCATGGTTCGTATGGTCGAGGAGGCGCAGCTCGACCGCGCGCCGATCCAGCGCTTCGCGGACCGTGTCTCGAATCGTTTCGTCCCGGCGGTCGTCGCGATCGCGCTCGCCGCGTTCTTCGTTTGGCTATTGGTTCTCCGAATGCCGTTCTCGTTCGCCCTCGCCCGCGCGGTCGCGGTCGTCGTCGTCGCCTGTCCGTGCGCCCTCGGGCTCGCGACGCCGACGGCGATTCTCGTCGGGTCCGGCATCGGGCTCCGGCGCGGAATTCTCTTCAAGAGGGCGTCGGCCCTGGAGGAGATCGCGGGGGTGCGCGCCGTTCTCTTCGACAAGACGGGAACGATCACCAGGGGTGAGCCGGCGGTCACGGACATCCGGGCGTCCTCGAATACGAGCGAGAACGAGGTTCTCTCCCTCGCCGCCTCGGGAGCTTCCCTCTCCGGACATCCTCTCTCGCGGGCGGTGGTTCGCGCGGCGCGGGAGAGAGGGGCTTCGTTCGACAAACCGGACCGAATCGAGGAACACGCGGGCCGCGGGATTCATTTTAGCATAAAGGAAGCGTCGCATCTCCTCGGAAACGAGGAGCTGCTCGAGAGTCGATCGATCGAGCGTTCCAATCTTCGCGCCGAAGCGGATCGTCTCGCCGACGAGGGGAAGACCGTTCTCTGGCTCGCGCGCGGGGATCGTCTCGCCGGGATTCTCGCCCTCCGAGACGAAGCGAAGCCGGGAGTGACCGACGTGATCGCGAGGATCCGATCCCTCGGGATCTCGACCGCGCTCGTCACGGGCGACCGGCGGCGAACCGCCGAGGGGATCGCCGCCCATATCGGGATCGGCGATGTCTATGCCGAGGTTCTTCCCGATCGAAAGGCGGAGATCGTGCGCGCGGCGAAGAAGGGAGGACGCGCGGTGGCGATGGTCGGCGACGGCATCAACGACGCGCCCGCTCTCGCGGCGGCCGACGTCGGCATCGCGATCGGCGCCGGAACGGATGTCGCCAAGGAGACGGGCGATGTCGTCCTCGTGCACGGCGACCCCGCGGACGTGGCCGTGGCGGTCGAGCTCGGCCGCGCGACTCTTCGAAAGGTGAAGCAGAACCTCTTCTTCGCTTTTTTCTACAACGCGCTCGCGATTCCGTTCGCGGCCGGCGCGTTCGCGCGATGGGGCGTTCTCCTTCCCCCCGAGATCGCGGGGCTCGCGATGGCCCTCTCCTCCGTTTCCGTGGTTCTCAACTCGGTCGATCTCAGGCGCTGGCGTCCGGTGGGCGATTGAACTTCGGGGACAGTGAACGACTTCAGGAACGCCGGGGACGCCCCTTGTCTTCCGAGGAAGAACGCCTGTCCCCGGTTTGATCAAGCGCCGCGATTGATCCGCGCGCATAAACCAGGCTAGGCCACGATCGTCACGATCTCGGCGTCGCCATGTCCGAGGCCGAGCTCCTCCGCGTAGCGAATCTGCGTCCATCCGTCGTGATGCGGGTACGACATCGACTCGAGCGTGCGCCCCGTCCGCTCTCGGAAGAGGCGGAGCGCGGCGGCGTCGATCGCGACCGGGTCGCGCGAGGCGAGGATCCCGATGTCTTCGCAGAGAGGTTCCTGCGGCGCGTCGAGGCAGTCGCAGTCCTTCGTGATCGAGAGCGCGGACGTGACGTAGGCGATCCGTCCCGGCTTCTCGCGAACGAGAGCCGCTGCGTGCTCCACGATCCTCTCCTGAAGCTCCGTTCCCGAGATCGTCCAGCCGAACCGGACCGCCCCCTCGAGGCACCGGGCGATGCACGCGCCGCACCCGATGCAGAGCCGGGCATCGATCGTTGCGGTCTCCCCTATCTCGATCGCGTCCTCGGGACATCCTTTCGCGCACTCGCCGCAGCCGTTGCACAGCTTCGGATCGATCCGAGGTTGTTGCCCGAAATGCTGCCGGAGCTTCGCCTTTCTCGAGGAGCATCCCATCCCGAGGTTCTTGAGCGCGCCGCCGAACCCGGTCCCCAAGTGCCCGGTCGCGTGGGAGAGGACGAGCATGCTCCTCGCGCGCGCGGCTGCCGCTGCGATCGAGACCGTGTCGAAACGGCGCCCGTTCACGGGAAGCTCGACCTCGTCGCTCCCGTCGATCCCGTCCGCCGGAAGAAAGGGAGCTCCGACCGCTTCGAGCGTGAAGCCGTGGTCGGCGGCGACCCGCGCGTGATCGATCCCGTTGTTGCGAGGGCTCCGATAGAGCACCGCCGAGTCGGTGAGGAAGGGCCGGGCACCCGAAGCGCGCATGCAGCGCACGAGAGCCGCCGCGAACGCCGGCGGCACATAGGTCGTCTTCCCCGGCTCTCCCACGTGAAGCTTGAGCGCCGCGAGATCGTGCAGGCGGAAGCAGCTCTCAAGTCCCGCCGCTTCCCACAGGCTCTCGATCTTCCTCGCGATCGCCTCGCTCGTTTCGTCATGGCGCGCGGGAATCAAATAGACCTTCTCATGCATGCTGAGAATCCTTCGGTGTTAAAACAACAGGGCCGGGCTTTCCGCGCCGGCCCCGGATGCGAGTCGCGCGAGACCGTCGCCGGCGCACCTCGGGGATCACAATCTCTCGATGATCGCCTCGCCGAAACCGGAGCTCGAGAGCTCGCGAACGTCCTTCCGCCCCTCGCGCTCCATGAGGCGCGCGAGATCGTACGTCACGCGGCCTGCCTGGATGGCTTGCTCCATCCCCTGCAGAATCCGATCGGCCGCTTCCTTCCAGCCCATGTGGTTCAGCATCATGACGGCGGAGAGGATGATCGAACCGGGGTTCACCTTGTCCATTCCGGTGTACTTGGGCGCCGTCCCGTGCGTCGCCTCGAAGAGCGCAACCTCCTCGGACATGTTGGCGCCCGGCCCGAGGCCGAGGCCGCCGACGAGAGCGATCGCCGCGTCGCTCAAATAGTCCCCGTTCAGATTCGGCAGTGCGAACACGCTGTACTCGTCCGGCCTCGTCTGAATCTGCTGGAAGATCGAGTCCGCGATCCGATCCTTCACCAGGATCTTCCCCGCGGGCATCTTGCCCCCGAGCTTCTCCCACAGCTCCTTCTCGGGAACCGCGAGGTCGCCGAATTCCCGTCTCGCGAGCTCGTAGCCCCATTTCGCGAAGGATCCTTCCGTGAACTTCATGATATTTCCCTTGTGCACGAGCGTCACGGAGGGGAGCTTCTGTTGGACGGCCCACTGAAGAGCCTTTCGCACGATGCGCTCGGTTCCGAAGACGGAGATCGGCTTCACGCCGATGCCGGAATCGAGTCGAATTTGCCGCCCGGTCTTTTCCTTGATGAGAGAAATAATCGCCCGCGCGGTCTCGCTTCCCGACTCGAAGTCGTGGCCCGCGTAGACGTCCTCCGTGTTCTCCCTGAAGATGATGAAGTCCACCTTGTCCGCGTATTTGTTCGGGGCGGGAACGCCCTTGAAGTAGCGGACCGGGCGGACGCAGGCGAAGAGATCGAGCGCCTGGCGGAAGCGGACGTTGATCGAGCGGAATCGAGCGGTCACGCCGTCGTCCTTCCCGCATTTCTCGCACGTACCGGCGCGGTTCTGTTGATGCGCGCAATGAAGACAGACGTGCGTCTCCTCGCCGACCGGAGTCGTGAACGGACCCTTGATGGCGACCTTGAGGTGGCGGATCGCCTCGATGGTCTCGTCGGGGAACTCGCTGCCGTAGCGCTGAAGGCCTTCGAGGCCGGCGTAGAGGGGGCACCAGGCGATCGCGCGCTTGCCCCGGTAGACTTTTTCAACGGCGGCATCGACGACCCTGCGCATGACTGGCGTGATATCGAGCCCGATCCCATCGCCGCGGAGAACGCCGACGATCGGACGGTCTCCGACGAGAAGCTTTCCGTTCTTGGATTCGATCCGATCGCCCTCGGGGATCTTGACCTCTTTGAATGGCATCGTCTTTTTTCCTCGGGTGGGAGTTGCGGTCCGGCGGAACTCGGCCATCATACGGGATCACCGCGCTGCTTTCAAGGCGCGAGCAGCCGCCTCGCGCCCGCAACCGCCGCGGGTCGCTTGACCGGTCGAGCGGGTCCACTCGTGAACGGAGAGCCCGCCTCTCCCGGCGGCCCGGGATCTTCGAGGGGCCCGAGGCGAGGCCCAAGCCTCTTGGAGGCGTAACTTACCTAATTTTATGCGATTATGAGTTGACGGCGCGCGCGCGTTCTGGTAAAATACGAGCAAAATCAGGAGAGGTCCCCCCAATCGGCGAAGCCGGGAAGCAAGTATGCCGTTCCTGAAGGGAACTTGCCCTGCGATAGCTGTCTTCTTGACGGTCGGAATCGGGCTCTTGGCCATCGTCGGCTGCGGGGCGGACTGCAAGGATCCGTGCGGGCCGGGCGTTCCCCGGGGAGCGCTCCGCGTGTCGTCGATTCCGCCGGGCGCATCGATCCTTTTGGACGGATCCCCCACAGGGAGGACGACCGATGCGACGCTGGTCGGCGTTCGCGAAGGGCCCCATGTCGTGCGCGTGAACCTCAGCGGATACGATGCTCTCCCCGAAACACTTCTCGTCGATGTGGTCGCCGGCGACACGGCGGACGCGGCGTTTACGCTGACCCTGTCCGGGACCGGCGCGATCGCGGTTTTCTCCGAGCCGCCCGGCGCGGCGATCTTCCTCGACGGCGCGCCAACCGAACGCACGACTCCCGACACGCTCGAGGGAGTGCCGAAGGGAGAGCGCGTGGTCCGCGTCGCCCTCGACGGCTATCGCTCCTTTCCCGAGTCTCTTCCTGTGACGGTCAAGGAGGACTCGATCGCGGTCGCCTCGTTCACGCTCGCCGAGATCATCCCGCGGATCGTCTTCGTTGAGCACTTCTCGAACACATCGTGCGATCCCTGTCGCGAGGTCGAGGAGAATCTCGAAACGGCCCTTTCCCAGCTCGGGCACGGCCTGGTCGCGATCGGTAATCACCTCAATTGGCCGGCTCCGAACGATCCCTTCTACCTCGCGAACGCCGCTCAGCTCAACCAGCGCGGGCGCGTCTTCAACGTCTCTTACATGCCCCATTTGCGGATCGACGGGGCATTCTTCGCGAACGCCGAGAACTACGACGCGCTTCTCGCGAGGATCGCGGCCGCGGCCGCGGTCGAGCCTCTTTTCCGGATCGACGTGAGCACGGCGATCGTCGCGGACTCCTTCGTGATCGCCGGAACGATCGAGAAGATCGGCGATACCGTGGAGGGGGACGAGGCCCTTGTCGCCGTGATCATCGAAACGAACATCGATTATGAAGCGGCCAACGGTCTCACGCATTTCGACGACATCGTGCGCCGGTTCCTCCCGGGGACGAACGGCGAGCCGCTGTCGCTCGGCGTGGGCGAATCGTTCGGCTATCGGTATGCGGAAGCTTTGTCGGCCGCATGGAACGCGGGGAACCTGGAGGCGGTTGTCTTCGTGGAATCGCGCTCCACGCGCAAGGTCTATCAGGCTGGAAGTACGCGCACACTCGGCAAGCCTTGAGGCTGGGAAGGAAGGAAGGTCGGCGATGAAGCGCGCAGCGGTTCTCGGGTTCTTGTTGCTCCTCCCGCTTGCGGCTCAAGCGGTGAACTACACCCTCGTCCCCGCGGAGCCCGTAAAGATCTGTCCCCTCAACTCGCTGAACGAGCTGGACGTCTACCTCACCAATCTGGAGGCGACGGATCAGGATTTCATGCTTATCAAGTCTCAGGACTTGCCGTCGTGGAACTGGCAGGCTTCGATCTGCGTGAACGGCCTCTGCTACGCTCCCTTTTTCGACACGATCCAGGTGACGGTCGCGGCCGGCGATCGGGATACGATCGGCGTCTGGATTTCCGCTTATGTCGACCAGGGGAGCGGAGAGGCGTTGCTTCGCGTGTATCCGATGAGCGAACCGGCGAATGAGAAGACCCAGGTCTTCGCGGCGATCACGAACGGCGTCGACGTTCTCGTGGTGGACGACGACGGGGGAGAGACGTACCAGAGTTATTACACCGGCGCGCTTCCGGGCGGTCTGATCCACGGCAGATGGCCGAGGATCGCGCAAGCTCCGACGGCGGCGAACCTCTCCGAGTTCGACGAGGTGATCTGGTTCACCGGCGAAGCCGACCCGAGCCTCGACGCGAGCGACCGGGCGGCGATCTCGACCTTTCTGAACAGCGGCGGCAAGCTCTTCCTCTCGGGCCAAAACATCGCCTACTCGCTCTGCGATGCCGGGAGCCCGGAGTACTCCGCGGCCGCGCGGGACTTCGTCGAGGAGTACTTGGCATCCGTTTACGTCTCGAACAACAGCGGCTCAACGAGCGTCGATGGAATCCCGAAGTCGCTCGGCCAGGGGCTCTCCTTCTCGATCGCGGGGGGGGCCTCCAACCAGTCAAGCCCGGATGTCGTTCGCCCCGGAACCAATTTCTCGGGCAAGACGGGCGTGAGTTGCTTCGCGTACACCGGCGTGGCCGACGCCGCGGGGATCCAATCGTTCGGCGGCGGCGCGCGCGTCGTCTTTCTCTCCTTCGGTCTCGAAGGGATCACGAGCCTCACGACGCGTCAGGCGATCCTGCAGCGCGCGTTCGACTTCTTCGATGCGGTGGTCGGCGTCGAGGGGGGCGTGATTCCCCGGCGCGAGGTCCTCTCGGCGAACCGCCCGAACCCCTTCAACCCGAGCACGAGCCTCGTCATGCGGCTCGACAAGGCGTCGGCGGGGAGCGTCTCGGTTTTCGACGCGGGCGGGCGCCTCGTGCGAACGCTTTCCGGCGGCGTTCTCCCCGCGGGGGAGACGGAGATCGTCTGGGACGGAACCGACGATCGCGGGTCGCCGGTTCGAAGCGGGGTCTATTTCGTCCGCCTCGACGCGGGCGACCAAACCTTGGCCCGTAAAGTGTCACTCGTTCGATAGGGGCTTGCTTTCGATCGCCCCGGTCATCCCGGGAAGAAACGACAGGCATCGAGCGCCGCGCCGGCCAGGTCGGGACGGCCGATGCCGGCTGGAGGAAATCACCGCATGAGACGCGTGTTCTCGACGACCGTTTTGTTTGTCTCCCTTCTTCTTCTCTTCATTCCCGGAAGAGCCGCCGCCCAAGGAAGCGGTGTCTTCGTCGGAAACGCCGCGCCCGACTTCACGCTTGAGAATCTCGAAGGGAAGCCGATGAGCCTCGCGAAAGCGCTCGAGAAGGGACCGGTCCTTCTTGACTTCTGGGCCCTCTGGTGCAAGCCGTGTCTCCAGGCGCTTCCCGGGACCGACGAGCTTGCCCGGCGTTTCGCCGACCGAGGTCTCACCGTGTTCGCGATCAACACGGACTCTCCCCGCTCGATCGCGAAAGTCCGTTCATACGTCAAAAGTATGGGCTTTTCCTTCGACGTGCTTCTCGACCCGAACAGTGACATGCTGCGCCTCTATCGCTTCAACAGGATTCCGCAGCTCTTCCTCATCGCGCCCGACGGAAAGATCGCCTTCTCGAAGCTCGGGTACGCTCCCGGACAGGAGAAACTCCTGGCCCACGAGATCGAGAAGCTCCTCCCGGCGGAGCCGAAGGCGGAGGGGTGCGAGGCGACCGGAGAAGCCGGGGCGCGCGCGGCCGGCGAAGAGGAGTAAGGGCATGCGTCTCCCGGGGCTCGCTCTACTTGTCGGCTTCGCCGTCCTTGCTCCGCGCGCGGAGGGATCGGGCGTCGTTTCCGTCCAGGGGCAAAACCAACTGGAGTACTCGCTGAGCAGCGAGGCGGATCGGGACAGCACGGTCCCAAGGGAGATCTTCGAGAACTGGCTCGACGCCGACATTCGGTTCGATCGTTTTCTAGCCGGCTTCCGATACGAAGCGTTCCTCCCGCACGAGCTTCGCCCCGACTCGCTCCGCCAGGGGATCGTGCAGCGTTACGCCCAGGCAGAGTATCCGTTCGGCGGCATTCGAGTGGGGAACTTCTACGAGATCTTCGGACGCGGCCTCCTCTTCCGCTCCTACGAGGACCGCTCGATCCGAATCGACGGAAACATGGACGGCGTTCTTCTTTGGGGGGAGAAAGGGCGCTTCAAGGCGAAAGCGTTCAGCGGGAGGATTCGCGAGATCGAAACCGACGAGCGGACCGCGGTTCTCCGCGGGGCGGATCTCGGGGTCAGCGCGGGGATGGGCCTCGGCTTCGGGGGAAGCTATCTGATTCAGTCGGCCCCGAGCCCGAACCCGGCGGGGTACGCCGTGCCGCCGGCGCCGCGCCATACCGAGGCGATCGGCGGGCGTTTTTCATTCATCCATCAATGGTTCGACGCTTACTACGAAGGAGGCCGCATCAACCGGCTCTTCCTCACCTCTTCCGACAGGGCCCGCGGGATCACGTATGACGATCTTCGGGGAACCGGGCATTACGGCGCCCTATCCATCTTCCCCTTCGGCGGGCTCTCGATCACTGCCGAATACAAGGAGTACGAGCGTTTCCGTTTCCAGCCGGCGGGATCCGCCGGGACCGACTACAACAACCCTCCGGCGGCGACGCGGGAGACCTCCTACGCGCTGATTTCCCGACATCCCCATCAGCTCAACCCGAACAACGAGAAGGGATTCCAAATCGAGGCGGTCGCGTCTCCGGTCGCGGGCTCAACGGTCACTTTGAGCCGCGCCGAATCGAACCGGCTGAACGGCGATCCGTTCTTCCACGAGTGGTACGCCGAGTGGAGACAGGAGGTCGGGGGGAAATACTCGGCCGCGGCGGTCTACGACTACATTCGGGACGAGGAGACGGGGAGCAAGAACCACACGCCGATCGTTGAGCTCGGCTATCACCCCGGCGGCGAATGGAGCATCCGAAGCGAGTACCAGTACCAGCAATCGGAGGTGGCGCTCGGCACCGAGAGAAACCACCTCGCTCTCATCGAGTTCCACGCCACCTACGACCTCGTTTTCTCCGTCGTGGGCGAGCATGCCGCGTCGCTCGTTCCGTCCTTCGATCCGGACAACGTCCCCTGCGCGCGGGAGAAGCTGGACGATTTCCTCTACGGGCAGGTGGACTGGTTTCTCTCCCCGCAGCACCATCTCTCGGTGATGGCGGGGAAGCGCCGCGCCGGTTTCATCTGCGTCGGCGGCGTCTGCCGCTTCGAACCCGAGTTCGAGGGGATCGAGTGCAAGCTCGTCTCCACCTTCTGATCGCCGCGGCTATTCGGCTCGTCTCTCTTCCTTCGTCGACACGAAACGGCGGGCGATCATCCGCTCGGAGATGATGAGCCCGGCGCCGATCGCGCCGGCCGCGAACGCGGGCGCGGCCTCCCGAAAGCCTTCCTGAATGCCCATCCCGATGAACATGCCGACGCCCGTCACGACCATGAAGACGCCGGAGATGAGGAGCACGACGCGCGTTGTGCGATAATCGCTCGGCTTCTTCTCCTTCTCTCGTTCGACGTACAGCTCTCTCGGGATCTCCAGTCCTTTCTCGGCGAGGAACATCCGCTCCTTGTGCAATCGTTCCCTTTCGCGCGACTTGAGAATCATCGCCGTTCCCGGTTTTGTTTCACCGCGCCTCCTCCGGAAAGTTGAAACACGACCGCTCCCTTCGGAGTCTGTACACTACGGAACGGGGCGCCCCTCCGCCGCATCCGCCCGCGCGGGAGTTCCCCCGAGGGCGAGGCCGGGCGGTGGCCGCTCGGCCGAGAGGGCGCAGAGGCCGTGTCCTGCGGCGGGACCGGATGTGAACGAGACAGGGCTCCCGACCCGCGACGACGATGAAGAGCTGGTGCGGAGATGTCGCTCGGGAGACGCGGCGGCGTTCGCCGCGCTCGTAGATCGTCACAAGCATGGGATCTACTGGTTGGTTGCGAGAACCGTCGGGAGGGAAGAAGCGGAGGATCTCGCGCAGGAGGTGTTCGTGCGCGCGTATCAGGCGTTTCCCCGCTTCCGGGGAGAGAGTTCGTTTCGCACGTGGATCTTCAAGATCGCGCGGAACCTCTCGCTCTCCGAGCTTCGAAGGCGCGGCAGAAGGCCCGACCCGGTTTCTTGGGAGGAAGAGGTAGAAGAGCAGTTCCGGCTTCTGCCGGAGGCGCGTCCCGATCTGGAGGAGGAGATCGAACGGGGGGACACGGCGGAGAGGGCGCGCGCTCTTCTCGAGCGGCTCCCCGATTCTCATCGAACCGCGATCACTCTCTTCTATCTCAATCAATTGAAATACGAAGAAATTAGCGCGGTCATGGAAGTTCCTCTCGGAACGGTCAAGACCTTGATTCACCGGAGACGGGCGCGGCTTCGCGATCTCCTTGTCGCCGAGACGGACTTCGCGCCGCCGCGGGCTCGAAGAGAGCCGGAGGGATAAGCGCCCATGCGCTGCCGCGAGGCGATGGATCGAATCGGACGCGGGCTGGACGGATCGCTTCCGCCGGATCACGCACGCGAGCTCGAACGCCATCTCTCCGGATGTCCGCGCTGCCGCGCCGAACGTCTCTTGCAGGCGCGCATGTTGGAAGCGCTTCGGACGCCGCCGCCGGAACGTCTTCCCGCCGACTTCACCGAACGGGCCGTGCGGAGTGTGTTCACGGCGTCTCCGCACCGAGGGAGGTTTTCTCTCGGGCGAGATCTCGTCCGGGCTCTTGTCTTCTCGGCAGCGGCGGTTTCGCTTCTCGTCGTCGGCCCGGAGGTCGTGCGCTCCTGCGGCGCGCTCGTGAGTTCGGCCTGGCCCACGGCGGTGGAGTTCGCGGCTTTCTTCGCTCAAGGCGCCGGCGTCTTCTTCGAGAGCCTCGACGATCTCATTCGGGCCCTCGACGGCCCCGGAGCGACCCTGCTCCGTTCGGTTCTCATCGCCTTGATCTCCGCGGGGGTCGCCGTATGGGGATTCCGCGAGGCATGCGGCTTTCTCCGCGAGTAGACCGGCCCCTTCCCCTGCGATTGCCGCGGCGATGGGCAAGCGCGCGCGGACGAGGAGCGCTTGTCCCCCCGCGTTTCCGGAGTATAGTGGTCTCAAGTCCAAACCCTCTCTTGGGACGGGGGCGTTCATGATTCGATCGTTCTTTCTTCTTCTTCTGTTCGCGGCGTGCGCTGTCCCGGCGCGAGGCCAAGGGGAGAGCGGGGAGCCGCATCCGAGAGAGGATCGCTTCTTCGCCGTCGTTCTCTCCGACGAGGAGCGGGCGGCGTACGAGTTTCTCGCCGACGATCGGAAGGCGGCATTTCGACGGAAACACTGGGGCCGACTCGATCCGACACCCGCGAGCGAAGAGAACGAGCGGGAGATGGAGCACCAGCGGCGCGTGGTGGAGGCGATCGATCGATTCCGCGATCGGTCCGGCCGCTTCGTTTGGGATGACCGCGCGAAGGCATGGATTCGTTTCGGGCGCCCCGCTGGCATCGAGTTCCTTCGCGGAGCCTTGGAGGGCGACACGTTCGTTCCTCCCCGCGAGGCCTGGCGATACGACGGCGCGCTCTTCTGGTTCGAGGACCGCGAGCTCTCCGGAGCCTATCGTTTCGGCGATGGAGAGGGGGCGCTCCCCGCGACGGCCGACACACGCCGGCGCGTCGAAACCGGCGAGGGGTTCGCGTGGGACGTGATGGGAGAGGAAGATCCGGCGGCCGCGCGCGCTCGCGCGCTCGCCGCATTCTCGCTCGACTCGACGGGAGTGGGAATCCGGACGCGCGAGGGGCTGGAATGGTGGGAGCGCGTCCCGGAGAGGAACGAACACGCTTCGCCTCCGAGCGAGCTCGTCCTCGAACCATCCGTTTCCGTATTCGGACGGCCCGACAGCCTCTCGTCTGTCCTCATTGGCGTCGGAATCCCCGCGGGGCCGCTCGGGCGCGCCCGCGAGGTCGATAGCGGAAGGTCGAGCATGCGGATCGAGATGCGAACCGCCCTTCGTGATTCCACCTTTTCGGTCGCCGCGACCGGGCGGAAAGAGATCATCCTCGATGTCGCGCCCGGCGTGGAACCGCCTCTCCGGCTGGTTGCGGTCGATTCGCTCGTGTCGGAACCGGGCCCTTATCGGCTCGCGATCGCCGTCGAGGATCTGGCGGGCGGCGGCGGCGGGGTCTTCGAAGCGGACATCGATGTGCCCGATTTCACGGATGGTTCGATGCGCATGAGCGATCTTCTCTTCGCGGAGAAAGCGACGACGGATTTCCGACAGAAAGGACCCGTGCGGCGCGGCGACTACAGGATCGATCCCCGTCCGGACCGGGCGTTTCGGAAGGGTGAAAGAGTATACGTCTATTTCGAGCTTCACGGTGTGAAGCCGGACCGTGACGGACGCTTCTACACCGAGATCGTGTTCTCCCTCTCGAGCGAAAGCGGGGCGCCGTTCTCGGCGCGGTTCGGGGGGACCGAGAAGGGGCGCTTGTCGGAGGGGAGCGCGGCGGAGATCGGAAACGTGAGCCGCGCGTCCTCCTCCGTCCATGCGATCGCAATCGAGACGTCGGGGCTCTCGCCGGGCGCGTATGCGCTCGTTATCGAGGCGAGGGACCTCTCGTCGGGCGAGCAGGCGCGCGGCGCCGGACGGTTCATAATGCAAGAGTAGGTTTGGCCGGCCTCCTTGATCGCAATCGGAGCGGCCGGTCCCCTTCGGGATGCGTTCCACGATGAATCGAACGGTTCTCGCTCTCTTCATTCTCCTTGCCGGGTTCGGTTGCGCCTTCGCCGAGGAACCTCATCCTTCCGAGGATCGTTTCTTCACGATCATCCTCTCCGACGAGGACCGCGCGGCGTACGAATCCTTGCCCGAGCAGGAGCGTCCGGAGTGGCGCCGCCGCTACTGGGCGAGCGTCGATCCGATCCCCACGACCGACGAGAACCGCCGAGAGAGAGAGCACCAACAGCGCATCGTCGAGGCGATCCGCGTCTTTCGCGACAAGCACGGGCGGTTCGTCTTCGACGACCGGGCGCGCGCGTACATCCGCTTCGGAAAGCCGAAGAGGCGCGAGAGACTCGAGGGAGAGGTCCTCATTCACGAGGGGCTTCGGGCTCCCCACGAGTTCTGGCTCTACGACGACATGATCCTTTGGTTCGAGGACCGGCGGCTCGGCGGTTACTTCGAAGAGGGGCTCACGAGGGTCCCTTCTGGAATCGGCGCGACCGACCAGTATATTCGAGAGGACACCGGATGGCGGGTGGACGAGGAGCTGCTCTTCGAGGAGAGCTTCGACCGATTTCTTGAGGTACGGAATATAGAGGTTGATCCGGTTCTTGCTCGAAGGTATTCGGATAGAGGCCGGCATCGCTGGCGGGAAGTTCCCGAGATCAACGAGTACGACTTCGAGGGCGGAAAGGAGCTTCGGTTCGTCTTCGATGTCTCGCACCTCGCGGGTTCCGCAGGAAAGACCGCTCTTCTGATCGGTTTTCTCATACCGCTCCAGGACGTCGCATTCGAGACGCGGGAGGGGATCGAGTCGGCGGTCCTTCAAAGGCAGGCGGTGCTCTACACGCCGGATTACCTTCCGGTGGACGCCCGATCGGTCAACCTCGCGCACGCTCGCGATCCGATCTCCGGGTCGAATTGGATCGTGACGTCCGATTCCTTCCAGGTGGATCCGGGGTCCTATGTTCTCGCTCTTCGCGTGGTCGATCCGGTCTCGAAGAATCAGGGTCTGTTCAAGACCGGAGTGGACGTTCCGAGCTTCGAGGGGGATTCGATTCGCATCAGCGATCTGGTGTTCGCGGGAAGGGTCGAGACGGAGGGGGCGAAGGAAGGGACCTTCGCGCGCGGCGAATACCGGATCGTGCCGCGACCGATTCGGGTCTACGGGCCCGAAGAGGACGTCACGATCTACTTCGAGGTCTACCATGTCGAGACCGGGGCGGGCGGGAGAGGGCTCTACGAGGTCGAGTACACACTCTTCGGGACGAAGGCCGAGCGTTTCGTGAGCTTCTTCGGCGGGAGCAGCGAGGGGAAGCTGGAACAGGGGATCGGTCAGGCGTTTCAGACGCAAAGCATCGGACCGACCGCCAGACGGCACATCCGTCTCGACGCCGAGTCGCTTCCCGACGACCGCTACACGCTCACGATCGACGTCACTGATCTCGCGAACGGCTCGACCGACCGGGCGAACGCGCAGTTTGTCGTGAAGCGGTAGCTTTCTTCTCCTTTTTTCAAACCCGCGAATACACTGCGCAATCTTGCCAAGAATGGTTGACAGCTTGCGCGCTTTGTGATAGGTTCCTTCACAAGAGAAACATCCCCGGGTGCCGGACGGGGGATGCCCGATCACGACCGGGACGGAAAGGATCGCGAAGCGCGTCGAGCTCGCGAGGCGTCAAGCGGTTTTTCGATCGTTCGTTGCGCGGGGGGAAAGAAGTTTCCCACCGGTGGGCGCGGTGGTCGGGTCGAGAGGGGGTTCGGCCCGCCTCCCGTGAGGAGAAAGAGGCTCCTTGGGGGCGCATCGTTCGACACGGTTGATTTCTCGCGTTTTACGGCGAACACACGCGCTCGCTTTCCCCACGCGGGGAGAGCGGGGAGCGTTCTCGAGGCCCGTCGCGCCGCAAGCGGCGTGCCCTAGGGGATCCGAGACACCACCGGTTTCGGGCCGATCCGGTCGGGGTGTCTTGCGGGGTGGGAACGGTTGATGCTAGGATAACTTGTGTCCTAGCCAACCGTTGCGAAGGGGGAAAGAAATTTCCCCGCCCACTCGCAGGAAAGGAGTGCGCCGTGGCCCTCACCTCTGTTCTTCGGATGTTTCGGCTCCCCGTGGCGGTTCTGTCTCTCGCTCTCTTCATCGGCCTGTTCCTCCTCACGACCTCCGACGCGTGGGCGTATGCCGACGGCCTGCCGGCGAAGGAAATGGAGCAGGATCTGGTGGATGGGGATCCGGATGATCCCAGCGATTTCACCGACGGCACACCCTCTGCCGAACCGGCGTCCCAGATTGAGTTGATAATGGTCGTTTTGAGAGTTCTTCGAACAACGTGTGTTATGGGCATCTAGCGGACGAGGCGTAATGGACAGGACGTGGGCTGAGATCGAGAGGTTGAGTTCCCACTTCAGAACCAATGCTTCGTGGTTGCCCTCTCCCCACGAGGTCCAGGCCCAAGCCCAGGGTTTACTCAGGGCAATCCGTAGCGAGGTCCCGGAGGGAGAGACGGATGCTGCTATCCTCTCGGCCTGGTGCTACGCCGTTCTTGCAGAATACGGAAACGCTCTTTCCGAAATCGCCCTTGTCGACCTAACTTCGCCGACCCTCAATGACCGGCAGTTCTTCTCGATCGTCCACTTGCTGTGTCGAATCTATCACCGAACAGGAAGATACCAGGACGCCATAGAACTCGAATCTCAGATCAAGAAGCGATGCACCTGCTCCCTGCCCGTGGAAGCCCTGGATCCAATGGTCAGCATAGGGGCGTCCTATCTCAGACTAAGTTTGCCGGCGGTCGCCGAACGGGTCCTTCAGGAGGTTGCTGGGATTGCGGGCTTCTTTGGTTTGGACGACACGAGGGCGCGTGCTCTTCACGATCTGTCGCTGGTTTACAAAAACAAAGGGCTTCTCGCTCGTGCCGACGAGTGCATAAGAGAGGCCATTCGAATCGCAGGATCCGGGCATTCTCCGGAACTCGGATCGTTCCTTGTTGCCTTCGGGCACCTTCAGTTCTGGTCGGGGGGATTCGGAGCGTCGTTAGTTAGCTTCAAAGAGGCGCTTGCCAAGTCGTCGTCAAACAGTCGCCTCCCAACCGCTCTTCGCGCCCATCTCTCCCTCGGCCGTTCGTATCTTGCGATGGAGGAGTGCGGGAAGTCGCGGCGGCATTTGGAGAAGGGCCTGGAGATGGCTTTACAGCTCAAGTTTCCGCGGGAGGAGGCTCTTGCGTACGAGTTCATAGGGGACTTGGAGCGCGCGGAGGGAAGAGGGGAGAACGCCGGCGATTGGTATCGCAGGGGACTTGCGATCGGCCTTCGGATCGCGCCTCGCGGGGACGTGGTGTGCGAGATCGGGCGGCGCTTGGCGGACTGGCATGTGGAGCGCGGAGAGCTGGGCGACGCGCGGCAGGAGCTGGAGCGGGCGTTGGAGATCGCGGAGACGACGGGGGATCGGCGGGAGGAGGGGATTCTGCATCGGGTGCGTGCGAGGCTGTTGATGGCGAGCGGGGGACGCGCGCAGTCGGCGGAAGCGTCTTTGAAGAAGAGCATCGAGATCTTGGAGGAGGTCGGCGCGCGGTACGAGGTTGCGCTTTCGCAAGCGGCGCGGGGACGTCTTCGCGCGGAGGCTCCTCGGCGGACGCGGGAGGAGCGGAGGCGAGGTCTCGATGATTTCCAGGCGGCGGCGGGGACGCTCGGGGAGCTCGGGCTTACCAGCCGGCAGGGTCGTCTTCTCGTGGAGGCGGCGGGTTCGCTCTCCGGGACGCTGTCTCCCTACGAGGGGCTTCGTCTTCTTCGGGAGGCGGAGGAGGTTCTTCGCGGGCATCGCACGGAGGAGATGCAGGGGACGATCGCGCGTCTTCGGGGGATGTTCGAGGAGGAGACGGCGCGTCTCGCGATCGAGAAGGAGGGTCCGTTCCTTCTTGGCGAGGGGGACGCGCGTTCGTTCGGGCCGGCGGTGCGTTTGTTGGCGCGGCGTCTGGGAGCCAAGCGTGCGTTCTTGCATCTTCCGTTGGCACCGGAGGGGGCGCGGATCGTAGGGTGCGAGCCATTGGAGGCGGAGGCGGTTCTCGCGCGTCTTCGGTTTTCGGAGGATCGGAACCTGATCGTGTCGGCGGGGCATGTGTCAGGCGAGGAGAGCGGATCGTTCGGGCCGTTCCTGGCGCTTCGTTCAGGGGACGCGGAGCCGTCGGTGGTGTATCTCGAGCGACGGATCGGCGCGGAGCCGTTTCACGAGAAGCAGGCGGGGGAGTTCGCGGCATGCGCGGAGCGTCTTCTTCGGAAGATCCCCTGCGTGCGGAGCGCGTCCGACCGCGGGACGTTTCCGAAGATCATCGCCGGGAGCCGCGCGATGCAGGAGGTCGTGGATCGGATCGTCTCGGTGCGGAACTCGTCGGCGACGGTTCTCATCGAGGGGGAGACGGGGACGGGAAAGGGGCTTCTCGCGCGACTTCTTCATGAGTTAAGCGATCGCGCGCGCACGGGACGTTTCATTCACCTCCACTGCGCCGAGCTCCCCGAGACGCTCCTCGAGAGCGAGCTTTTCGGCCACGCGCGCGGATCGTTCACGGGAGCGGTGGGGGATCGGGAGGGGCTCTTCGAGGTGGCGCGGGGCGGGACGCTCTTCCTCGACGAGGTGGGAGACCTCTCGCCGGCGGTCCAGATCCGTCTGCTTCGGGTGATCGAGGAGGGACGGATGAAGCGGGTGGGGGAAGCGATCGACCGGGCGATCGACGTGCGGGTGGTGGCGGCGACGCACCGGAAGCTCGAGCGGGAGATCGCGCGCGGGCGTTTTCGGAGCGACCTCTTCTATCGGTTGCATGTGATCCGGGTGACGGTTCCCCCTCTACGGGACCGGGCGGGGGACATCCCGCTTCTCGCGAACTACTTTCTCGCCCGGTTCGCGCGGGAGGAAGGGAAGGAGGTCGCGGGGATCGATGCGGGGGCGCTGCGTCTTCTCGCGCGCTATGCGTGGCCGGGAAACGTGCGCGAGCTTCAGAACGAGATCCGCCGCGTGGTCGCGTTCCTTCCGGCGTGCGAGCCGATCCGGGAGAGCGATCTCTCGCCCGGCATCGCCTCCGGGACATCCCCGAAGCGGATCGCGCCGGATCTCCCTCTCGCGGCGGAGATCGCCGATTTCGAGGAGTACCGGATCCGCGAGGCGGTCGCCGAAGCCGAGGGGAACACGCGCGCCGCCGCCCGCCTCCTCGGCATCTCGCCCCAGCTTCTTCGCTACAAGATCAAGCGCTACGGAATCGATTGGGGGATGTAGTTCCGTTCGTTCCGGATTCCGTTCGGAACGGAACGTACGGCACTGCATCCCCGAGGTTCCGAGATGCGCGCGTTGCCAACGCGCCCTCACGGCATTATCCTCGTAAGCTCGGTTCGAAAACCCTTTCCGCGAAACGAGGATTCCCCTCATGGCGAACAACGAGCGGAGAACGACTCCCGAAGAAGTCGAGCTGCGGTGGTTTCGGAAGCACTACCGAGGGGACATGGTCCAGCTCACGCGGCGGGCGGTCCTCATGGGCGCCTGTCTCGGCGCCGTTCTCTCCTTGACGAACATCTACATCGGGCTGAAGACCGGATGGGGCTTCGGCGTCGCGATCACCGCCTGCGTCCTCTCGTTCGCCATTTGGAAGACTCTCCGGAAGATCGGCCTCGCGAAGACGGACATGACGGTGCTCGAGAACAACGCGATGCAATCGACCGCCTCCGCGGCCGGCTACTCGACCGGCGGAACTCTCGTCTCGGCGATCTCCGCCTATCTTCTCGTGACCGGCCATCATCTTCCTTACGGTCTTCTCACCGCCTGGATCTTCTTCCTCGCGGTTCTCGGCGTGACCCTCGCGATTCCGATGAAGCGACAGATGATCAACGTCGAGCGGCTTCGATTCCCGTCGGGGATCGCGGCGGCGATGACGCTCCGGAGTCTCCATGCGGACATCGCGCACAGTCCCGCGCTGGAGGGGCCTTCGGCCGAAGAGACCGCCTCCACGCGCGCCGCGGCCGACGCCGAAGAAGAAGCGCTGAAGATCGCCGGCGATGTCGAGGGGACCGTGGCGAGCGCCGAGGAAGGGGAGAAGAGCGCGCGCTCGCTCTTCATCGCCGGCGGAATCGGAGCGCTCGTCGCTCTCCTTCGGGACGGCTTCGAGATGCTCCGCGAGATCGGGGTGATGACCCGCGAGTTCGTCCTCATTCGCGCCGCGTATCCGGTCTTCGGCGAGAGGGCGTTCCAGTACACCGTCGCGGCCGAGGGAAGCCTCCTTCTCGTCGCGGGGGGCGCTCTCATGGGAATCCGTGTCGCGACGAGCGTTCTGATCGGCGCGATTCTCTGCTGGGGAATCCTCGTCCCGCACATGCATCACCTCGGGGTGATCGAGTCGCTCGAGTACCGGACGATGGTTTCCTGGTCGCTTTGGGCGGGCGCGGCGTGCATGGTGACGAGCGGCCTCCTCTCGTTCGCGTTCCAGTGGCGATCGGTCGGGCGCGCGCTCGCGGGGCTCACGAACCTCTTCGCCCGCCGGCGCGGGGAAACGCGCTCTCCCGAGATCATTGAGATGGAAAAGATCGAGGTGCCTCCCTCGTGGTTCGCGGGAGGAGGCCTCGTCGGCACGATCGGCGTCGTCGCGATCGCCTACCTCGCGTTCGGAATGCCGATCTGGATGGGGATTCTCGCCGTCGTCCTCTCCTTCTTTCTCGCCCTCGTGGCGTGCCGGGTCGCGGGAGAGACCGACACGACCCCCGTCGGCGCGATGGGAAAGGTGACGCAGCTCATGTACGGGGCGATCACGCCGCGCTCGATGCGCGTCGACGCGCCGCTTCAGACGCAAAGCATCAACCTGATGGCCGCCTGCATCACCGCGGGCGTGGCGGACAGCGCGTCGGATCTCCTCATCGACCTCAAGAGCGGCTACGTGCTCGGCGCGAACCCGAGGAAGCAATTCCTCGCGCAGTTCTCCGGGATCTTCATCGGAACGGCGGTCACGGTTCCGGTCTTCTTCCTGCTCGTTCCGGACGCCGCTTCCCTCGGGACAGACCAGTGGCCGGCGCCCGCTGCGATGGTCTGGGCGTCGGTCGCGAAGCTCCTCTCGCAGGGGCTCGGGGCGCTCCATCCGACCGCGCAGGCGGGGCTCGTGATCGGAGGGCTCGTTGGGATCGCCCTCGTCGCGCTCGCGCGGATCGTGCCGGAGAAGCGCCGCGTGTGGGTCCCCTCCCCGATGGGCCTCGGCCTCGCGTTCACCTTTCATTTCTACTATGGGTTCTCGATGTTCCTCGGCGGGTTGATCGGCTATCTCGTGAAGAAGAAGTGGCCGAAGCGGGACTCGCTCTACACGTTCCCGGTCGCATCGGGAATCATCGCGGGAGAGAGCCTGATGGGGATCTTCCTCATCCTGCTCCCGATCGTCATCGCGCTGATCGCCTCTCGATGATGGAAACCCGCGGGCGCTTACGAACCGCGGCCGTTTGGACGCTGCCTATCGGGGGCCTCGCCGCGAGCCGGGCGCGCGCCTGATCTCCCGCTCCCAAGGGATCGCGTCGAAATAGCGCGCCCGCTGCTCGGGAGTGAGAAGATCCGCTTCCCTCAGCATCGACTCCGCGACGAGCGAGTCGAGCCGCGCCTGCCTACCGTTCAGCTCACGAACGATGGACCGCACTCGCGCGCGATCAGGCTCCGGCTTCGCGTACTCCTCGCGAAGGGCGAGGCGTGTTTCCTGAACGCGCTCCCGCTCTTCGATGACGAGCGGCATGATCTCCTCGATGACGGCGCTCATGCGGGAGCGCTGCGCCGCGTCGAGCCGGAGACGATCCGCGAGGCGGCGAAGCCGATGCCTCGCGAAATCCCCGCGCTCGATCTCGCACGGACGCCCGGGGCCGTGGTCGCCCGGCGGGCAGAGAAACGGCCGTGGGATCGGGTCCGCTCTCCAACGCTCCGCGACGAAGGCGCTCGCGAGGAGCCCGGCGTTCAGGCCGATCGAGACGGCGAGCACGAGAAACCACCCGCGCTTCATTGCGAATCACCTCCGTTCGCAAGCCCCGCGAGGTACAGATCGTCGAGAGAGGTCTCCGAGTCCGTGAGCAGTGTGCCGACCTCGGACCAGGAGTTTTCCGCGCGGCTCACGAGCCAACCCTCGGCGGAGCCGAGGAGAAACCCGAGAAGAAGCCCGGCCGCGGCCGCGGCGGAGGCGCCGACGGCGAACGGGAACCGGAGGGCGCCGCGGCGGGGTTCCGCGATGTGTTCCCGGAGGCCGGGCCACACCGGCCGGAGCGGCTCGGCGCCCGCGTCCGACTCGAGGATTCGGTAGAGGTTCTCGAGCTCGGTCCATGCGCGATGGCACGTCTCGCACCGCGCGCAATGCGCCCGCACCCACGCGGACTCGTCCGGAGCAAGCTCCCCGTCGAGACAGGCCCGGATCTTCTCCGTCACGTGCGTCTCATGCCGTTCCATTGATCCATCAATCGTTGATTCGTTCATTGCTCTTCCCGCTCTCCGGCGAGCTCCTTCTTGAGAAAGACCATTGCCCGCTGCAGAAGCGATTCGACGGCGGGAACCGTCGTGTTCATCGCGGCGGCGACTTCCCGGTAGCTCAGTCCCTGATACCTTTGCAGGACGACCGCCTGTCTCTGGCGATCGGGGAGCCGCGCGAGCGCGGTCCGCACCGCCCGCCATTTCTCGCCGCGCTCGAGAATATCGTCGGCGCGCGCGCCGGGATCGGGCGGATCGTGGAGGAGCGGTTCGAGCCGGATCCATCGGACGATGAGATCCCGGCGAAGCCGGCTCCGTGCGAGATTTCCCGCGATCCGAAAGAGCCACGAGCGGAACCGGCCGTCCGGCCGATAGCGCCCCGACTCCGAGAAGACGCGGAGAAACGTCTCCTGGCTCATGTCCTGCGCCTCCTCGCGCGAGCCGAGCATACTTTCGAGGAAGCCGAACACCGGCCGCTCCCAGCGCTCGACAAGGAGGCGAAACGCCCCCTCGTCGCCTCGCGCCGTTCGTTCCATGAGATCGTCATCGTTCACGGTCGCTTATCGTGACAGCATCGCGCGACCGCCGTCACCCCATTTCACGCTGTCCTATAGTCCGCCGTCCGGTCGCGCGCCTCGTCCTTGTCCCTCGAAGCGGCGGAAGCGCATCCTCTCCGGACGCGGATCTTCATCGTCGAAGTCCGTTCCGCACCAGCAGCCGAACCCGCAGTGCGGCGCGAGCAGCATCTTGTCGCGCTGCTCCGGCGTCAGGATCTTCCGCACCGCGATCCGGCTCTCCAAGCGCGCGATCTGGAGGCTCGTCCGAATTCCGCCCATCTTCTCGGCGATCTTCTTCACCTTGGAAGCGTCCGGTTCATCCTTCATCATCTCGCCGCGGAGGTCGTGGCGCGCGAGCATCATTTCCTTGTGAAGAGAGAGGAGCTTCTTCTCGTCCGCGCTCCGGATCTTCTCGATCATTTCCTTCTGCTCGGCGGCGAGGTCGAGCCGGGCAGCCATCCTCTCGATGTCGAAGCCGGCCCCTTCCGGCCCCATGCAGAACGCGCCCCCGCACCGTCCGCCGCGCCCCGCCGGCCCGCCTCTTCCCAGTCCGCCCCAGGCGGCCGTCTCCGAAACGACGAGAGCGAGGGCGACGATCGCCGCCGCCAGCGTCCATCCGGTCTTCCGTGTCATCCCGTACCTCCTTGGTTCGATTGAAGTTCCGTCTACGGGGTGTCGGGCGCGCTCCCCTGCGGAGCCCGGTTCCCCTCCGCTCATCTTGCAGAACGCGCGGGCCTCGCGAAACCAGCGGTGCGCAGGGAAGCCTCGGGCATGCTCTTCACGAATCGTGTCACACGGAGAAGCGGATCAGCATCACGTCGCCGTCCTGGACGACGTACTCCTTCCCCTCGAGGCGCATCTTCCCCTTTTCCTTGGCGTGTTTCTCGCCGCCGAGCTCGACGAGAACGCCGAAGGGGATCACCTCCGCGCGGATGAACCCGCGCTCCAGGTCGGTGTGGACCTTGCCGGCGGCGTGCACGGCGATCGTTCCGCGCGGAATCGGCCAGGCGCGCGCCTCGTTCTGGTTCGCGGTGAAGAAGGTGATGAGGTCGAGGGCCGCGTACGCGCTCCGAATGAAGCGGCGTCTTCCGTGCCCCTCGATGCCGTAGCTCTCGTACAGCGCCTCGCGCTCTTCCTCGGGGAGCTCGCGGATCTCCCACTCGAGGAGCGCGTTGAGAGAGAGGACCGGAACGCCGAGCCGAGCGGCCTTCTCGGCGAGAGCGGTCGGCGGATCGGCGGGGCGATCCTCGCCGGCGTTTCGGAGCACGAGGATTCCCTTCAATGTTAAAAAACCATACCCGGCAAGCATTCGTTTCTCGTCCGGATCAAGACCGAGATCCGCAAGTCGCCCCTCTCCCTCGAGACATTCTTTCGCCTTCAAGAGAAGGTTCCACTCGCGGGTCTTCGAGGGGTCTCCCGACTTCTTTTCCTTCTCCAGATGGGGAAGTCTCTTCTCGACGACGGCGAGGTCGGAGAGGATGAGGTCCGCGCGGATCTCGTCGAGATCGGCCGCCGGATCAACGCGCCCTCCAGGGGCGGGCGCCTGCTCGGAATCGAAGTCGCGAAGCACGAGGGCGAGCGCGTCCGCGTCGCGAAGATACGGCAGGAGATCCTCGGCGCGCTCCCCGGAGCGGTCCGCGGCGCCGGGGAGGCCGGCGAGATCGACGAAGGAGATTTCGGCGGGAACCGCCTTCTTGGAGCCGAAGAGATCGGCGATCTTCGCCAGGCGCTCGTCGGGGACGCGGACCACGCCGAGGTTCGCCCCCCGCCTCCCCGCCGAAAAGGGGGTCGTGTCGGCGTCCGAACCCGTTAACAGGTTGAAAAGAGTAGTCTTACCGGACGACGGGAGTCCAAGGATTCCGACCTTCATCGGCTTCCTCCGCGCCACCATCCTACCAGAAACCCGTCCCGCGCGGGGAAGTCCGCGAAAGGAAAAGAAAAACCCGGACGGCGGCAGATGGGTGAAGGTGGAGAAGAAGGCCCACCGTCCGGGCGAAACGGCCGCCTCGCGACGGCCAATCCACGTATCGAACGCGGGGCCGAGATCTTTAGGGCGCGCCTGCAGAAGGGCCCTCGGGCGGCATGCAGGCGCACGAGCCGCGTTCTTGATTGACGGCGTCCTTCTCTTTTCGATAGAGTGTTTGTACGTCAAGCTTCGCTTGATACCGTCGATACCCGATCGGTTCGGTGCCGGAGGTCCGTTGATCCTCATGACAAAGAGAATCTTTGACTCGCGCCGAAGCGTTTCTCTCCTCGCGGTGTCTTCTCTTCTCTTCATAGCATGCGGCGATGACGGGAGCACTTCGCCCGCTTGCGAACCGGAGTGGGGAAAGCCGTCGTTCTCCGTGTCGCGGGAGCCGGGTGTCGAGCAGGAGCCTCTCCGAGTTCTTTGGGGAATGTCGGACCGGGACTTTTTCGCGTTCGGGCCGGCGATCGCTCTCCGATACGACGGCGCGAGCTGGCGGCCGGCGGAAGGCGGGGGAGGGTGGGGCTTTGGAGCGAGGCTCTGGGGAACCAGCGACCACGACCTCTTCGGCTTCAGAGGAGGGAGCGCGCGCGAGAGCATCTCTCACTTCGACGGGGCTTCGTGGACGGAGCAGGTTCTCCCCTGTCGCGCCTCGATCGAGGGCCTATGGGGCTCCTCCTCGGAGAATGTGTTCGCGGTCGGCCGCGTCTACGAGGTTCTCGCGGGCGCCGCCGGCTCGAGCGGAAAAGGAGCTCCTCGATCGTTGTCCGAAAGCGGGGTCCTGCACTTCGATGGATCCTCGTGGAAGGAGATGCTGCGCCTCAGCGGACCTTGGCTTACCTCGGTTCACGGCGCTTCGGAGGACGACGTCTACGCGGTGGGAGAGGGCGGGATCATCCTCCATTTCGACGGGATCGAATGGAGCGAGGAAGAGAGCGGCTCGTCGGTCGATCTACGGTACGTTCGCGTAGGAGAGGACGGCATCGTGTTCGCGGTGGACGGGTACGGCGCCGTTCTGGTCCGCGAAGCGGGCGGTTGGACGCTGCGTTCTTCGGGCGCTCCCGAGCTCTTCGACGACGCGTATCCCTCGATCTGGGGGACTTCGGTGTCGGATGTGTGGGCCGCGAGTCATCACGAGTGGATCCTGCATTTCAACGGTGTCCGATGGTCTCGCGTCGACACGGGATTCGGCGTCTGGTTCAACCAGATCTGGGGGGTGAGCCCCGGGGAGCCGTTCGTGGCGTGCGAGACGGGCGCGGTCATTCGCTGCGCTGCGGGCGAGTGGGTTCTTCTTCGAGAAGGAACGCAGAGTTCTCTCTGGGAGGTTCACGGGGCGAGAGCGACCGGCGTTCTCGCCATGGGAGGGCGGGATCATGGAGCCTTGCTCCGCTCGGAGGGAGGAGCCTGGCGAACCCTCCGCGATTCGTTCGCGGCGTCTTTCCGGTCGATCTGGTGCGAAGAGGACGGGAGCGTTGTCCTTGCCGGCACCTCCCGCTCGCTCCACTCCCTCCCGGAGGAAGTCTGCGTGGTTCGTCTCATCGGAGATACGCAAGACACACTTCTCGCGGGATTCCAGGGAGCGATCGATGGTCTTTGGAGCTCCTCGCCCGGGGAGCTCATCGCGGTCGGCCGCGTGCGCGATTCGACCGGCGCAAGGGGAGTCATCTATCGGTTGAACGGAGCCGTGCCCGAGGAGCGATCCGCCGGGCGGTTCTGGTGGTTGACCGACGTGTGGGGCGCCGGCGCAGACGACATCTTCGCAGTGGGCCAACGCGGCGAGATCGTGCACTGGAACGGAGAGGATTGGTCGCGGATGGAGAGCGGCGTCGACGGGTTCCTCAATGCGGTGTGGGGTCTCTCCGGAAGCGACGTCTTTGCGGTCGGCGATCTCGGTACGATCCTCCACTTCGACGGCAAAGCTTGGAGCATGCAAGAAAGCGGGACGTTCCAGGATCTCTACGACATCTGGGGAAGCCCGGATGTCGGCATGATCGCCGTGGGAAGCAGAGGAACGATTCTCCATTACGACGGATGCCGTTGGTCCCCTTGCCCGCGAGTGGACTGGAGCAGTCTCTTCGGAGTCTGGGGTTCGGAAGAGGACGGGATCTTCGCGGTCGGCCAGAACGGGATCGTCCTATGGGCCGCGACGCCGATCCCGTAGCCGAATCGAGATTCGTCCGGCTTCCTTTCAACTGCCCGTTTCGTTGCCCTTCCGGGACATGTGGTTTACCATCGGGATCATCTCGCAGTTTCGAACTCCGCAGGGAAAAGGAGCGGTTCATGATTCAGAAGGTCATCGAGCGGTTGGAGAGGGAGAAGAAGAAGGCGGTGGAGGATCTCGTCGAGATCTTGAAGATCCCGAGCGTCTCCGCCGATCCGGCGCGCAAGAGCGACGTGCGGAAGGCGGCCGAGTGGCTCGCCGCCAAGATGAACGCCGCCGGGGTGAAGACGGAGATCAAGGCGACGGCCGGGAACCCGATCGTCTACGGCGAATCGCCCGGTCCGAAGGGCGCCCCGACGATCCTGATCTACGGCCACTACGACGTGCAGCCCCCCGACCCGCTCGATGAATGGGAAAGCCCGCCCTTCGAGCCGGTGGTCAAGGGCGGAAAGGTTTATGCGCGAGGTTCCTCGGACGACAAGGGGCAGCTTCTCACGCACGTACGCGCGATCGAGGCGTGGCTCGCCGAGGCGAAGAGCCTTCCGATCACGGTGAAGGTCATCCTGGAGGGGGAGGAAGAAATTTCATCCATCAATCTTCCTGCGTTTCTCCGCGAGAATCGGGAAATGCTGAAGTGCGATGTGGTGGTCGTGTCCGACACGTCGCAGTTCGCGCCGGGGATGCCGGCAATCACTTATGGTCTCAAGGGTATTGCCTACGCCGAGGTGCGGGTCCAGGGACCGAGCGCGGATCTTCACTCCGGCTCGTTCGGCGGTTCGGTCGCGAACCCGGCGAACGTGCTCGCGAAGATGATCGCCGAGATGCACGACGAGAAGGGGCGCGTCGCGATTCCCGGTTTCTACGACGACGTGAAGCCGCTCGAGGATTGGGAGCGGAAGGAATACGCGCGTCTTCCCTTCGACGACGAGGAGTACAAGAAGATCACCGGCGTCCCCGCGCTTTGGGGCGAGGAGGGCTACACGACGACCGAACGGCGCTGGGCGCGGCCGACGCTCGACGTGAACGGGATCTGGGGAGGCTACCAGGGAGAAGGGGGGAAGACGATCATCCCGGCGCGCGCGGGAGCGAAGATCAGCATGCGTCTCGTCCCGAATCAGGATTCGGAGAAGATCGCGAAGCTCTTCGCGGAGCACGTGAGGAAGGCGGCCCCTCCGTCGGTGCGAGTCGAGGTGATCCCGATGCACGGGGGGAAGCCGTTTCTCATCGATCCGAAGCTCCCGATGTTCGAGAAGGCGGCGCTCGCGATCGAGAAGGGTTTCGGAAAGAAGCCGGTCTTCATCCGCGAGGGAGGCTCGATCCCGATCACGCAGACGTTCAAGGAGGTGCTCGGAGCGGACACGCTTCTCCTCGGATGGGGGCAGAACGACGACCGGACCCACTCGCCGAACGAGCGCTTCGATTTGGAGGATTTCCATCGCGGGACGCTCGCGTCCGCGCATTTGATCGGTCTCTTGGGAGGGTAGCGCCGACGCCTGCCGCGGTCACCCGTCGTGGTGGCGTCATCGGACGGCGGGTCTCTCCTTCGCGCCGCATGCGCGAAGGAGCTTCCTCGCCACCCCGTCGCTCTTCGCGACCGTGGGAGCTTGGATCGATGGTGTCCGTGGCGATCCGCGTGGAGGGGAAGCTGGGGTCACGTACCGAATTCGGCTACTGCTCCGCCGGTTCGCGCCGGTTCTCGCGGCGCCAGATGTGAGGCGGGTCGAAGGGGGGCTTCGGCGCCTCGCGAGCCGCATCGAGGATCGCGGCGGCGATCTCCGGGAAGCCGCTGTCCCCGTAGTGCGAGATCGTTTCGTAGGCGAGACTTTCACGAATCAATGGAATCGCGAGGAGCTCCCCGTCGATAAAGACGTGCGCGAGAAGTCTGCCGTAGCGGTCGTTCTGGTGGGGAAGATACGTGACGCGCTTCGCCTTGCGAAGAAGCTCCTCGGTGCGCGCGGCCGCCTCGCGCCCGTACGGCTGATCATCGAAGAAACCGTGCTCCCTGTGCGTGATCTCGGGGGTGTCGATTCCGAGGACGCGGATCGTCGTCCCGTCGAACGAAAACGTATCGCCGTCGTCGTAGTCGATCCGCTCCTTCGGGATCGGGATCGCGCGGTCGGTCTCGAGCGCGGAGCGGGTCGCGCACGAGACCGCGACCAAGAAGAGGAGAAGGAGAGGAAGGAAGAGTGGTGATCGCGCATGACGCCGCATGATTAGTCGTTCCTCTTGTTCTTACGATGGGTCAATCGACCAGGTAGTAATCGATCGTCGTGACGACCCGGACGTTCTTGAGATCGGGCGAGTTCCGGTCCCGATCCTCGATCGAGAAGTAGCCTTGCGTCGCACGCCGGATCTTCCCCACCTTGCTCCCGGAGTCGCGGGCGAACTTCTCGGCCGCTTTCCTGCCGTCTTTCGTGGCTTCTTCGATCATCTCCGGCTTGATCGCGTTCAGGCTCGTGAAGAGGAACTCGGTCGGCGTCTCCCAGCTGTAAGCGGCGAGCGCGACCCCCTTCCCGACGAGCTCTCCGGAGCGCTCCATCGTCTTCTTCACGAGCTCGACGTTCTTCGTGCGCGCGGTGACGGTGGCGTCGGCGGTGTAGCGGTATTGGCTCCGCGCCTCCATTCCGCGGGCCCGCTCCGCCTCCACGTCGGTGACGCGCGGGGCCGAATAGGAAATCTCGTTCTCCGCGAAGCCGGCCTCGCGCAGGAAAGCGGCGATCGTTCCGCGCCCCGTATCGATCTCCCGCTGGAGCGCGGCCAGGTCGTTCGCCGCCGCCTTGAAGGTGATCGGCCAAATGGCGAGATCGGCGCTCACCTCGCGCTCGGCGAGTCCCTTCACCGTGACGAAGCGCTCGCTCGCTCGCCCCTCGTAAAAGCCGATCCCGATGGCGATCCCCGCGATCGCGACACAAAGACCGAGCACGAGCGCGTTCAAGAAGCCTTCTCTCGGCATCGCTCTTCTCCGTTTCGCTGAGGAAACCTCGATCCATCCCGCGGCGCGATTCTATCTCATGCGGGCTTCCGCATCACGAAGAAACCGGAGCCGTACCAGCCCGCGTTCCGGCGGTAGAGCTCCGCCTCGCGCTCCTCGCGGTCGAGCACGGCGAGCGCCGCAGCATCTCCCGCGTGCTTCGCGCGGAGGGCGCGAACGCGTTCGACGAGGGGGCCGAAGTACTCGTCCCACCAGAACGTTTCGGGAAGCGTGAAGTGCCCGACCGGCTCGTAGCCGTTCTTCGGAATCGCGGCGATGTACTCGGGCGCGGTGCGGATTCCCGGATAGTTGCCGCTCCAGCCATCGCGGATCTCTCGGGGAGGGTTCGGCCGGAGCCAGACCCCCTCGTGGACGACGAGGAAGCCGCCCGCCCGGATCAGCTTTCGCCACTCGTCCAAGCCCTTCTCGAAACCGATGATGTGGATCGCCCCCTCCGCCCAGACGATGTCGAAACTCTCATCGGCGAAGTCGATCGCGAGCATCGATCGGTTCACGGTCTCGATGCGTTCCGCGAGCCCCGCCTCGCGCGCGTTTCTCGCGAGCTTCTCGAGCGCGGATGCGTCGCAATCGAAACCGATCGCGCGGCCGCCGGCGAGCTTGACGAGCTCGATCGTCACGTCGCCCGATCCGCACCCCACGTCGAGAATGCGCGGCTCCTCCATCCGGGGAAGCATCGCGTGGGCGCGGCGCGTGTGGACGAGCCTCGCCTGATTCCCCTCGAAGAGGCCCGCGCGGATTTCTTTCCCGATGCTCATTGCCTTCCCGTTCTCCGGCAACTGCGCGCTCCCTACGCGGCCTTGTTCATCGGGGTGATCCGGGACTTGAAGAAGATCGAGGTGATGAGCTCGATGAGGAGCCCGTAGACCACGCCGAAGAGGAGCGTTCCGAAGAACATCCACCCCTTGTTGAACTCGGGGCTCTCCGGCGCCATGAGCCCGCCGGTCGCGAGCGGGACGCTGAAGATGAACCCCATGAGGAGGCCGTGCGCCCACCAGCGCATGCAGGTGAGCCCGCTCACGCCGATCGCGAAGCCGATCAGCATGCGGCTCGTGATGATCTGATAGATGGCGGGCGTCGGGACATCGCCCGGGCCGCTCGTCGCGAACCCCATGCAGACGAGCCCGAACATGAGACCGGAGAGAGTCGCGACGAGGATTCGCTTACCCGTGGGCATCGGAATCTCCTTTCACCCCGCGCGCTTTGCGCGGACTTGGTTGACGATCGGGCGGATCTGATCCGCCAGTGCCGTGAGACCGTGGTCGGTTGAGATCCGGAGGGCTTCCTCGGCGAGGGGAAGCGCCTCTCCGGGCTTCTTCATTCCGAACGCCAGGGCGCTCGCCTGACTCGCGAGCGAGAGGGCGAGCCCCTCGGGGTTCCCGAGCTCGCGGCAGATGCGCTCCACGTCTTTCAGTAGCGTCATGGCCTCGTCGAGGCGTCCCCAGTCTCGGAGGATGAGTGCCTGATCACCCAGGGACTCCCGAAGCCCTTCTTCGTTCCCGAGCTCCCGACAAATGTGCTCTCGCTCCTTGTGAAGCTCGATTGCTTCATCGAGTCGTCCCAGGCCCTCGAGGATGGACGCTTGGTTGCCCACCGATCTCTGCAAGCTGTCCTTGGTCCCGAGCTCGCGGCATCGGAAGTGCTCCGCGAGATGCCGGCGAACTCGAAACGCCTCCTCAGGGTGGCCGGTGTCGGCGAGGAGCAGCCCGAGAAGCCACGCACGATCAGTCTCCGTGTCTTCGAGGAGCGCCGACTTCCCCGATCCCGACTCGCCGAGCACGACGAGGGGCGGCCCGTCCCCTGCCGCGTGCCCGTCGAGCCTTGCGTAGTAATCCTCCCGCGGGATGTAGACCCTTGCGCGGCTCTCCGCGAACGCTTCGTGGTCGAGCGCCTCGCGGTCGAGGGGATCGAGCGTCTCGTCCTCTGGAAAGAGGCGGTCGATCACCTCCCGCATGTCGCGAAGAACGAGCGCGCCGAGCGTGCGCGGGTTCGCATATCCCTCCCGAACCGGAAGCCCGCTCGCCCGGATGCGCTCCTTGAGCGCGCGAAGCTTCTCCGCCGCCTCGGGGCTCTCCGCGCGATGCGCCGCGCGATTCTCCCCCGGCAGGTTCTCCACGTACGCGGGATCCCGAAAGTAGAAGAACGCGTGCTCGGCCATCTCCGGGTTCCTGAGAACGCCGTGCAGGATCTCGAGCTCGGTGACCGAGTGATCGAGGTGCTCGCGAAGCCGGGGTTCCTTTTCGATCATCTCCTCAGAGATCCTCCCAGGGAGCCAGCCGTAACGTTCTGCGAGGATCCCGATGAAGTACGGCCGGCAGCGATGGATCTCCTCGAGGCAGATCGGGAGGACCTTCCCCTCGGCGCGTTCCTCGTCGGTCACGCCCCAACGGAGATCGACTTCTCCCCAAACGAAAGGTTAATCCTATCATTCGATCCGTGAGACGGCAACGTTTCGTGCGGGCGCCCGCCGCGACGATCGGCTCGTCCGTGCGACCCCGTTCACGAGGCAATTGAAGCGTCGCGGGAGTTCGGCTAGGATGCTTGTGAGGTGCGGACGCGCGAACCGGACGAGCGCAGACGCCGCCCGGCGAGGAGGCGGCGAGCGCGAATCCGAAATCGCGAGCGCCTCGAGTCTCTTGGGCTCCGAGGAGACGGAAGAAGAAGCGACGCAAGTGAATGCTGAGAGGAACCGAAGTCGGCGCGAATCGAGACGGGCCTACGGCGCGAGCGACCGCGCGCGGGGCCATCTTATTTTCTGGTTCGGGTGGGGCGTTCTCTTCCTTCTCGCCTTGGTGCTAGGATCAGTCGGGTACTATCGCTATCTCCATCCGTCCGAGACGGGGCCGGGCTTCAGCTCGCTTCACCATCTTCTCTCTTCGCTCTACTTCTCTCTTCAGCTCTTCGCTTTGAACACGGGGTTCAATGAGGAGTTCCTCACCCGTCCGCTCGGATGGCCGCTGGAAGCTGCCCGATGGCTCGCGGCCCTCGTGTCGGCCGGCACGATCGCCTATGCGCTCGTCGGTCTGTTCGGCAAGCAGATCAGCGACTATCGGCTCCGGCACATGCGGGGACACGCCGTTCTTTGCGGGCTCGGGGATTGGAGCGTGGAGCTCGCGCGGGAGCTTCGCGCCGCCCGCGAGAAGGTCGTCATCGTCGAGAAGGATCCCGCCGATGAGTGGATCCCGGTCTGCCGGGCGCGAGGGATCCCGATCGTTGTCGGAGATGCGACCGACGAGATGATTCTCTCGAGAGTCGGGATCGAGGGCGCTCGCTCCCTCGTTGCGTTTTGCAGCGAGGACGGAACGAACGCGTCGGTCGCGCAGGCCGCCGGTCGAGCATTGAAAGGGAACAAGCGGAAGACTCCTCTTCCGTGTCACGTGCACATCACGGATGTTTCTCTTCGCGAGGCGTTTGAGAGGGAACGGGTGCTCGGGGGGGCATCCGGCATGACGGACGTTCATCTCTTCAGCTGTTTTCAGGCCGCTGCGCGCGAGCTCGTAAGGGAAGCCTTTTCGAGTTCCCGGATGGAGAACCTGAAAAGCCCGAGCACGGTTCACTTGGTTGTTCTCGGCTTCAGCGGGATGGGAGCGGAGGTCGCTCTCCAGGCCGCGCGCCTTGGGCATTTCCGCCCGGGCGTTCGGCTTCGGATCACGGTGGTCGATCTCGACGAGACGGCGGTGAGCGCGTTTCGGGCGCGCTACCCCGCGATGGGGCGCGAGGACGTCGCCGCGTTCGAATTTCGCAAGGCCGGTGTCGAGAGCGAGGATGCACGCGCGTTCCTAGAGAAGGCCGCGGAGGAAGAGGGCGTCGTTCTCTTCTGCGCGGTTTGTATCGGCGACGATTGCCGTGCGGTCGACGCCGCTCTCCGGCTCCCCCGCGTATTTCGGGAGAGGAGGCTCCCAGTCCACGTTTGGCTCCGCGACGCGGACGGGATCGCGGCCCTTTTCTCGAGGTCGCCCGAAGAAGGCGCGGTGCTGCCCGCGCACCTCTCTCCTTTCGGTCTTCCGCGATCCTGCGCGAGCCGCGCGGCTCTGCTCGGGATCGACTCGGATCGTGTCGCGCGCGCGATCCAAACGGACTACCGAACCGAGCGTCTCCGTCAGGAACTGGAGAAAGAGGGAAAGACGCTCCCGCAGGAGGTGACCGGTCCTGAACCGGACCTTGATGTGCTCGAGCGTCTCATTGCGGAGATCCCCAAGCTGGCGGACGATCGCGCGATGCGACCTTCGGAATCCCTCACCGAGGAGTTCCGCAATTCGAACCGCCAGCAGGCGGATCACATGCCGATCAAGCTGCGAACGATCGGATGCTACGCGGCGAAGGCTCCCGAGAGCCCGAACGACGGGGAAGCACGCTTCACGAAAGAAGAGAGCGAGATGCTCGCGGAAATGGAGCACCGGCGCTGGATCGCTGAACGCCGTCTCGCCGGCTGGGACTACGCGCCGGGAAAGAAGAACGTCGATCTCAAGCTCTCGCCGTCTCTCCTCCCGTGGGACGAGCTCGAGGAGAAGATCAAAGACTACGATCGAAACACGGTCGGCCGGATCCCGAACTACCTAACGATCCTCGGCCTGAAGATGTTCCGCTCGGGCGGGAAATCGCACGCCTTGTGAACGGATCTCCTGCTGTCGAGGGAGTTCCTCGATCCGAGGCGGCGCGAGGAAGACCCGCCGATTCGGTCATGCGCGGCTCAGCCTCTCCCTGATCCTCTCGATCGTGAGAGGAGCCGAGCCCTCGTAGTGATTGTTTACGTTGAGATAGACATCGACGCTGCTCCCGACGAACGTTCGGATCATCGCGGCGATCCGGTCGAGCTCCACGTCCTTCGGGGCGACGATCCGGTTCCACTTCTTCTTCGTCGCCTCCTCGATGCCCCCGCGATCGGGTCCGTGAAGACGGATTACGGCGGTTTCGATCTTCTCGAAGAAGCGGGCGTGCTTCTCGACCACTTCAGCGACCGGCGGCATCCAATAGCCGTGAAGGAGAACGGGCGCCAACTGGTGCCCGGCTAGAAAATCGAAATACGCATCGTCTAGGTAGTTGTTGTTTCGGATCTCGACCGCGTACGAAAAACCGGAGGGGAGCTTCGAAACGAACGCCGCGAGCCGATCGAGAAACCGCTTCTGCGAAACCATCTTGTTTCGGTTCAGATATTCGAACTGGAAGAGAAGCGGTCCGAGGACGTCGTGGAGCGGTTCGATCCGCGCGAGAAACCTCTCGAAGAGATCGATCGAAAGAAAACCCGGGTTCTCGACGAGCGGATCGGTCTTGGAAGCGAGATAGCAATGAGTGAGCGTGATGCTATTCGGCACCTTGATCGTGAAGCGAAAATCGTCCGAAACGGATTGCCGATACGCTTTCGCATCCACGATCTCCGGGAGCCGGATCTCGTATTCTCCGAAGAGCGACCAGAACCAACGGTCGATCTCGACGGTGTCGTACCGCGTTGCGTACTCTCGGAGCGCGTTCTTGGGCTTCGCGCTCGAATAGACGAGCCCTTCCCACGACGGGTAGAGCCAGCTGCACGTTCCGATGCGAATACGCGCCATCGGTCTTGTCCCTTGTCCTCTCTACGGCGCCGCGTGCGGCGCCGGTCCGCGCAAGCCAATCCTCCTGCAATTGTACACATCCTTCGTCCTCCCGCCGCGCAACGTTCGACGAGCGGACCGATCGAGACCCTGGCGATTGACTCTCGGGAGCGGATGGGGCGGCTCTTCGCGACAGGCAAAGATCGGGCCGTACGATCGGAGAGAAAGACAGGGCATCTTCGAGACGTTATGATCGACAGGCCCGATCGAGCCTGTCCGCACCGAGAGGCGAAAAGGAGAAGGGGAACCACGCATGACGAGCGGAAGTCTTGCCGAAACGATCCGGACCATCAACGAATCGATCAACGCGTTTCTCTGGGGGCCGTATGCGCTTCTTCCGCTTCTCCTCGGCGCGGGGCTCTACGTCTCGATCCGTCTCGGTTTCCTGCAGTTCACGCGGTTTCGAAGAATGCTCTCGGAGACCGCGGCGAAGATCCTGCAGCGCGGGCCGAAGGCGGAGGGGGACATCACTCCCTTCCAAGCGCTCACCGTCGCGATGGGGGGGACGGTCGGGGTGGGCAACATCGCCGGCGTTGCGACCGCGATCACGCTCGGCGGCCCCGGCGCGGTTTTCTGGATGTGGATCTCCGGGCTTCTCGGCATGGCGACCAAGTTCTGCGAGGTCGCGCTCGGCCAGCACTACCGGATCCGCGAGCCCGGCGGCCCGATGATCGGCGGGCCGATGACCTATATTCGGCGCGGGATGGGGGCGCGGTGGGGATGGCTCGCGTCTCTCTTCTGCGTGTTCGGAGCGCTCGCCGCCTTCGGCATCGGGAACATGGTGCAGGCGAACGCGGTCGCGGAGGGGCTCGAGCACTTCGGCATGCCGCGCTGGATGGCGGGGACGGCGATCCTCGTCGCGGTCGGCGTCGTGACGATCGGCGGGATTCAGTGGATCGCCCGCGTCGCTTCGTTCTGCGTTCCGGCGATGTGCGGGATGTATCTTCTCGGCGCCCTTCTCGTGATCGTTCTTTATGCGGCGCGCATCCCCGACGCGCTCGGTCTCATCTTCACCCACGCGTTCACATCGGAGGCCGGCATCGGCGGTCTTCTCGGATCGGCGGTCCGCCACGGGTTCGCGAAGGGGCTCTTCTCGAATGAGGCGGGGCTCGGGAGCGCGCCGATGGCGCATGCGACCGCGCGGACCGATCACCCGGCCCGCCAGGGGATGTGGGGGATCTTCGAGGTCTTCGTCGACACGATCGTCATGTGCTCGGCGACCGCGTTCGTGATCTTGCTCACGGGAGTGTGGCGCGAGGGGGCGGAAGGCGCGACGCTGGTGATGCAGGGATACACCTGTCTCTTCGCGAAGATGTTCGCAGCCGACGTCGCGATGGCGCTCGGGTTCGGTCTCGTGACGGTGAGCATGATCCTCACCGCGTACGACACGAACCTCGCGTGGTGCTTCTACGGGGAGACATGCGCCGCGTACCTCACAGGGCGCGGGCGGGCGACGCGCGCGGTCTATCGAGTCGTCTGGCTCCCCTTCACGCTGATCGGCGCGATCGGCGGGCTCCGCCTGATCTGGGGGATCGCCGACACGCTGAACGCCCTGATGGCTCTTCCGAACTTGATCGCGCTCTTCGCGCTCGGCTCCGTCTCGGCGCGCCTCGCGCGCGGGTTCTTGGCGGGGGAATCGTACCGGCCACCGGCGGACATCTGATCCCCGCGCTTCTCGGGAGACCGCCGCGCGCGACCGGCGCCGGACGGAATGTTCTCCGCCGCGCACGCGCCGCGTGGTACGATCATTGTACGCTTCCTTGAACAAGCGAGAGGGACGGCCGCCAGAAGCAAGGGCCGCGTCCGGCCGCCCGGGCTCCCCGGATCGGAGTCGGAATGAGAACCGTGCTGCTCGGCGTCGTCTTTCTCCTCGCTTTGCGGCCTGGAGGATCCGCCGGCGAGCCGGCGACCCTTCGCGAGATGTTCGAGAGGGCGGGCCCGCGGGAGGGCTACGACCGCTGGGTGGAGCTGGAAACAGGGGTCGTCTACACGGGGGGACTCCTGATCGGCCCGCTCTTCCTCCCCTACTCCGACACCCCCGTCGGCGAGCCGGGCCGGACGTCCGCATCGTCGGCAACGGGGCGATTCTCGATCTCCGGGGCGCCCAGATCTGGTCTCTCGTACTGCAATAATCGTTTCGATATCGACGATTGCATCATCATCAATGGCGGTATTCGCTTCCGAGGCTACCGGAGCGAGTCGGTCGATCTGCGTCCCTCCGGATCGGTGCGGCAGGTCACCTTCTGGCGGCCGCACGATTACGCGGTCCGCCTGCAGGTCGAGAACCCGGACGTCGTCGTCGAACGAAACCTGATCGTGGATGCCGTGAACACGGGATCGGACTTCCTCTACCTGACTGGCATCCCCTCGGAGTGGCTGCCGACCGGCGCGAGCATCGCATCGGGGCTCGGGGCGTCGGGAATCCGCGAGAACTGGAGCTTTCACGCGGACTCGGCGGCCAACGCGAATCCCCTCTCCCACTTCTCTTTTCTGTGCCCGTACGGGTGATTCGAGCCTCAAGGCTGGCCGGGGGCCGAGCTTCCGCCCTACGACAACGTGATCGGGGTCGATCCTCTTCTCACGGATCCCGAGGGGGGGCGACTTTCGCCCGCAACCGGGATCGCCGGCCGCGGGATACGGCTGCAGGACGTTTCCCGAGACTCCGCACCGCGCACGGCGCGAGGCGGTCTTTTCATCGTATCCGGTCCCCGTCGACCGGGCCGGCCGCGGCGGTCTTCCGTTCGAGGCGCGCGCGCTCGACGTGTCCGGGCCGATCGAGACGAACACCGTCTGGAGCGCCGACATGGTGCGCGTTCAAGGAGACATCGAGGTGGCGGACGGCGTCACTCTCGCCGTTTCTCCCGGCGTGCGCGTGGAGTTCCAGGGCTACTTCTCGCTGACCGTGCGCGGACGGCTGCTGGCGCTCGGCGAGCCCGAAGCGCGCATCGAGTTCACGAGCTCCGACCCCGACTCTTTCGCCGCGGACTCCACCCTTGCCGGGGCGTGGGCCGGCATCCGCTTCCCATTTACTTCGGAAATCAACCAATGTTCCGAGTTGAAATACTGCGTGATCGAGTATGCCAAGAACGCCGGCGACTCCTTGCGCGGCGGCGCTCTGCGAGTGAACGGCTTTTCCAAGCTCCGCGTGGAGAACTCGGTTCTGCGCCGCAACGTCGCCGATTTCGGGGGCGCTTTCGCCTTCACGCACTTCGCTTCGCCCGAGATCACGGGCTGCCTCATCGTCGAGAACGTCGCCTTCATCGGGGGTTCGGCCGTCCATTGCCTCGACGCCTACCCGCGGCTCGCCGCTTGCACGATCGTGGCGAACGAGGACCGGAACTCGGAGATGTTCGATCCGGCCGCCGCGATCTACGCGCACCTCTCGAAGCCCCGAATCACCGGGAGCATCCTCCGGGAAAATCCGTCCAACTACTTCGAGCCGACGCAGATCTTGTACGGGAAGAACTGGTACACGACGTGGAGCGACATCGGCGGCGGCTGGCCGGGCGGGGGGAACATCGATGAGGATCCGCTCTTCGTCGGCGAGGCGCCGCATCCCTTTGCGCTTCAAACGATGTCGCCCTGCGTGAACGCGGGACCGCCCGACAGCGCGGGCCTCGGTCTTCCCGCGAGGGATCTGGGCGGAACTCCCCGCTTTCTCGATGGACGGATCGACATGGGCGCCTACGAAGGCGATCCGCAGGCGACCGGGGTCGGGCTCGCCGTCGGCCCATTCCGACTCGAGCCCAACCTCCCCAATCCCTTCGCCTCGGCGACGTCGATTCGCTTTCGCTTGGCGGAGAGCCGTTCCGTTCGTGTCGACGTCTGCGACGCGGCCGGACGCCGGGTCGCGCGGCTCGCGGACGGAGTTCGCGGTCCCGGTCTCCACGAGGTCGCCTGGAACGGGACGCACGATCGCGGCCGGCCCCTTCCGAGCGGCGTCTACTTCGCGCGGCTGGACGCGGGGCCGGTGAGCGGTTCGCGGAAACTGATCCTCTTGCGTCGATAACGTCGATCCGTCGGAAGCGTGCTTCTTGCGCCCCGGTCGGGAAAACACCGGTCGTGTTCCTGTCGGCCTGAGAAACCACCCGCCGGAGCGGTGATCCCCGCGCTATCCCGGCAGCCCGACCCCTTGCCAGCCGAGGAAGCCGGAAATGAGAACATTAATGCTCATGTCGACAACAGCCAATACATAAAGGACCGCCGAAATCTGGAAGACGGATCTCCGCGCCCTTCTCGTTTCGAGCACGAAGGCAAGAGCCCCGATGCCGATCGAGAGGACGAGGAGGGCGGTGTCGAGCATTGACCAGACCCGGTAGTGGAAACCGCCCGCGAGAGGAGAGGCGAGCAGGAAGAGGAACTGGATCACGAGGAATCCCTTGAGGCGGGTCATCTCCTCGGGGGAAGCCTCCTCGATAGAACCGCTTGGGGCCGCCTGTGGAAACCGGTTCTCGCTATGGTCTTCGGCGTCGTGCATGGGGTTCTCCCGCTCGGCTCTCGCACGGGCGCGGCCTCCGGACGGGAGCCGCGCGGGAACGATCCCGCGAGCCGAGTAGGGATCTCTCCCGAAGGCGAAACGCGCCGCGCCCGAAAACGTTCAAGCGAACGCTGCGGCCGACTAGATCGCTCCCTTCTCCTTGAGAGCCTTACGATCGGCCTCGCCGTATCCGAGCGAGCCGAGGATCTCCGCGGTATGCGCGGAGAGACGGGGCGGGGGCGCATCGACGCTCGCCGGCGTGCTTGAGAACTTGGCGGTGAGGTTGAAGAGCCGGATCTCGCCGATCTCGTCTTCCTTCACGCTGACGATCGACTCGCGGTGCCGGATCTGCGCGGAGTCGAGGGCGGCTCCCAGCGAAAGGATGTCTCCGGATGGAATCCCCTTCGCGTTCAGCGCCTCGACCCACTCGGCGGTTCCCTTTTCCGCGAGCCTCGCCTCAAGGAGCGGCGTGAGGAGCTTCCGGTTCGCCTTGCGCGTGTCGCGCTCCTGGAATCTGGGATCGGTCTTCAGCTCCGGAACGCCGAGGATGTCGGCGAGGTCCTCCCACTGCTTCTGCTGGTTGGCGGCGATGTTGATGTGGCCGTCCTTCGTGCGGAATGTGCCGGACGGGGCGGCGGTGAAGTTGTCGTTCCCCATCGGGACGGGGGGCTTTCCGCCGATGAGAAGATTCGCGGCGACCCATCCCATGAGAGGCATGATCGAATCGAGGAGCGCGATGTCGATGAACTGCCCCTCGCCGCTCCGCTCGCGATGGAAGAGCGCCGCCAGGATCGCGAAAGCGGCGTTCAGCCCGCCGACCGTGTCGCATACGGGGAAGCCTGAGCGGAGCGGGTGCAGGCGCTCGTCCCCATTCACGTCCATGACGCCGGAAAGCCCCTGCACGATCTGGTCGTAAGCGGGCTTGAACGCGTCCGGGCCTGTCTGTCCGAACCCGGAGATCGCGCAGTAGATCAGCTTCGGGTTCGTCTTGCGGAGCTCGCCGTAGGAGAACCCGAGCCGATCCATCACGCCGGGCCTGAAGTTCTCGACGAGCACGTCGGTCGTACGAATCAGCTTGCGGAAGACCTCCTTCGCCTCCTCGACCTTGAGGTTCAGCGTGATCGACTTCTTGTTCGCGTTCTGGGCGAGGAAGCTCGTCCCCATCAGCTTCTTGTTCAGCTCGGGCACGTTCCCAAGCTTGCGCGCGAGGTCTCCCCCGTCCGGGTTTTCGATCTTGATCACCTCGGCGCCGAGGAGCGCGAAGTGCATCGTGGCGAAGGGGCCCGCGAGCACGTTGGTCATGTCGACGACGCGGATGTTATTGAGAAGCTTCATGACGGATTATTCTCCCGCTTTCTTGAGATCGAGGAGGGATCCCGACTTCAGAATGAACCCAGGAAGTTCACGGTTGAAATACGTGCCGACCATTCGGGCGACGTCGAGGAGCTTGTCGAGCCGAATGTCGGTCCGGATGCCCATCCGCTGAAAGGAGTGGACGAGGTCCTCGCTGCTCACGTTCCCCGCCGGGAGCTTCGTGAACGGACATCCGCCGAGGCCGCCGAACGCGGACTCGAACGAGACGGCGCCGGCTCTCCACGCGGCGTAACAGTTCGCGAGGCCGAGCCCGTAGGTGTTGTGGAAGTGGCAGGCCGGCCGCGCCGCTGGGTCGAGGTCCCGGATCGCGCCGAACATCTCCTCGACTTGGATCGGGTGCGCGTGTCCCGCGGTGTCCGCGAGGCTGATCTCCCGGATTCCGGCCGCGAGATACTCCTTCACGATCCCGAGCACCTTCTCCTTCTCGACCGGACCCTCGAAGCCGCAGCCGAACGCGGATTGAACAGAAACCTGCACCTTCTTCCCCGCCTCGGCCGCCTTCTTCGCCATCGGCACGATTCGAGAGAGCGCTTCCGCGGTGCTCATGCCGGTGTTCTTTCGGCTGTGCGTTTCGCTCGCCGACACGCCCATGCAGAACATCTCGACCCCTGACGCCATCCCGCGGTCGAGCCCCTTTTCGTTGAGGACGAGGCCGGAGAGCGTGACCCGCTCCGGCTTCCTTCCGGGCGCGGTAAGGAGCGCGAAGAGCCGATCCGTGTCGGCCATCTGCGGCACCTTCTCCGGATGGACGAAGGAACCGACCTGCACGATATCCACGCCCGATTCGACGAGAGCATCGATCCAGCGAATCTTCTCCTCGGTCGGCACCGCGGTCTTCTCGACCTGCAAACCGTCGCGCAGGCCGACCTCGTGGATGAGAATCGCGTTGTTTCCCCATTCGCTTCGCATGTGATCCTTCTCCGTGCGCTCGCGGCGCGTGCGGCGTCGTTCGAGCGGCCGGTTCTCCCCGATGAACCCGCCCCCTCGGACCGCTCCTATCGATTCGTCGATCGGGGTTCCACGCCGCGGTTCGAGACGAGTGTATCCTAGAACTCGCCGGGAGTTCAACGAGCTCCGGCGCAGCGGGAGAGCGCTCGAACTCGTGTATTTATATGTGGTTATGGCGATAGCGCCGGGCGGGTGCGTGGTTCTCCTTCGCCGGGCGCTCGGCTACTCACCGGGGATCCCCGGCTCGACGAAGAGGGTCTTCTCGCGCGCGCAGGTCACCTTGCCGGGAGGCCAGCCCTTCGGCTTCCGCACGTGGCGCCTCTCGGTGTAGATCACGGGGACCTTCGCGGCGTGCTTCGCCTTCGAGTGCCGCGCGGCGATCGCTGCGGCTTCGAGAAGAGCCTCGCGGGGGACCGGCTTCTTCGGATCGTCGCGGAGAAGGACGACGTGCGATCCGGCGGCCTGCGCCGCGTGAAACCAAAGATCCCGCGGGCGCGCGATCTTGAAGGTTAAAAGATCGTTCTCCTTGTTGTCGCGCCCGACGAGAACGGTGTAGCCCCCGGCGATCGTGTATTCCCTCGGGCGGACCGGAAGGGCGCGCTCCTTCGGCTTCTTGATCTTCTCGCGCCAAGAAGCCTCGCGTCTTGCCGGGCGGAGAAGCGAGCCGACGCGCGCGCGGATGTGTTCCGCTTCCTCCTCGCTCCGGACTCCGTCGATCTCCGCGAGAATCGATTCCAGCGAGGCGATGCGGCGCTCATTCTCCGCGATCCGCCCCTCTACGATCTCCGCGCCTCTCTCCCCCTTCTTGGCGAGCCGGAAGAGACGCTCGATGTTCTCCCGCGCGCTCGCCGCCGGGTCGAGCGCGATCGTGATCGCGCCCCCTTGGTACGGATCGGGGAGGACGACCTCGGATGCGCCCTTCTCGATCTCGCCGAAGTGGATGCTGAGGATCTCCGCCTCCTTGCGATGGATCGGGGCTCGTTCCGCGTCGCGGAGCTCGGCCCGTTGCTTCTCGAGAACCCTGAGGAGACGCTTTCGCTCCCGCGCCGCGCTCGAGCGAATCTCGCGAACGGTATCCGCGAGGAGGACTTCCCCGCCGGCCATCCGCCACCAGGTCCGGGCCGCCTCGAGCGGATCCGCGAACGTCTCCGGAGAATCGTCCTCGGTTCGCGGCGCGATGGTCGATAGATGAAGTTTTCTGCCGCTCCGGTAGAGATGCGACCGATTCGACCGCTCGTGCTCGTCGACAAGATCCCTCCACGCGCGAACGAGCGCGGTCCTCCGGTTCTCAGGCGCGGCTTCGGCGAGGCGTGCGCGCGCGACCCACTCCGCCGCCCACTCGCCCGGAAGGAAGAGAACTCGATCGCGGATCGCCGCGCGCGCGCTTTCCTCGTCGCTGAGGCTTGCAGGGAGCGTCTCCGGATCGAAGCGGAGAACATCGGGACGGTCGATGCGCCCTGCCTCCGGGAGCGCGCCGCCGCTCTTCCCTTCGCTCTCGGGAAGCGCGAGGAGGACGGACGATCCATCGAGAACGCGAAGGACCGGGCGCCGCATGAGGTCGATCCGCATCGCAAGACCGCTCTCCCACTCAACGAAGAGCGTTCTGTCCACCGCGGGCGCGTACGCTCGGACGAGCGCTTGCCCTTCGAGAAGCCGGGCGAGCTTCGCTGCGGCCGCGCTCTCCTCGCCCTCGGGGCTCTTCCCCTCATCGAGCCGCGCGACGCACGGGAGATCGGGGCGGAGCGAGACGAGGAGCGTCCCCGCCGGCGTTTCCATGCGGAACAGGAAGACAGGGCCGGACGGCCGCGCGGCTTGGAGCACGTACCGGAGCCTCTTCCCCGCGAGCGCCGCGGTGATCGCGGGCGCCGCCTTGTGGATGAACAGCGCGTTCATGACCGCTCCCGCCGATCGCCCCTTCGCGCTCGGGCGCGCCGCGAAAGTGCTTGCGCCATCAAGAGATAGCCCGTCCTGTCTCCCCGTTGACGGCCCGCCCCCCTTGGGATATGATCAAACCCCTTCCAAACGGGAGTTGTCCATGACCGTCTCCAGCATGACCGGCTTCGGCCGCTCGGAAACAAAAGCCTCCAGTCTCACATTCGCGGTCGAGATCCGTTCCGTCAACCACAGGTATTTCGAAGCTTCATTCCGGCTCCCGGCGGTTCTTCTCGGATCGGAGCAGAAGATCCGAGAGGTTCTCCAGAGCGCGCTCGCCCGCGGCCGCATCTCGCTCGCCGTGGACGTCGACGGCGGCGGCGAGGAGATCGAGGTCCACGTGGACGAGGCGCGCGTTCGCGCGTATCTTGCTCTGGCGCGCCGGCTGCGGGAGAAGCACGGCGTCGGCGGACCGCTCGACGTCTCGACCCTCCTTCATCTTCCCGACGTGCTGGCGGTCAAGGGACGAACGCTCCGCGAGCAGGAAGTCTGGCCGCCGGTCGAAAAAGCGATCCGGCGCGCGCTCGCCGATCTCGTGCGGATGAGGCGGCGGGAGGGCGCGATCCTCGCCGCGGATCTCCGCAAGAGGCTTCGCGCGATCGGCGCCTCGCTCGGGCGTGTCGAGAAGCGCGCTTCCGTTCGATCGGGCGCAGCGATGAAAGAGCTTCGGGGGCGCCTCGAGAAGCTCCTCGAAGGTCTTCCGGTGAACGAGGAACGGCTCGCCCACGAGGCGGCGGCCCTCGCCGACCGGCTCGACTGCACCGAAGAGGTCGTCCGCGCGCGCGCGCACGTCGATCAGTTTCTCCGGTTCCTCCGCGAGGGAGGACCGGTCGGACGGCAGCTCAACTTCCTGCTTCAGGAGCTTCATCGCGAAATCAACACGATCGGATCGAAGGCGTCGGACGCCGAGATCTCCCGCGAGATCGTCTTGCTCAAGGAGGAGGTCGAGCGCCTTCGCGAGCAGGTGCAGAACCTGGAGTAACGAATGGTTGAAACCAAAAGCTCTTTTCCGATCGTGATCGCGGGGCCGTCCGGAGCGGGAAAGACGACGCTCGCGCGCGCGGCGGCGGCGCGCGATCCGAGGCTTCGCTTCTCGATCTCGGACACGTCGCGCCCGATTCGGGAAGGCGAAGCCGACGGCCGCGACTACCGTTTCGTCGGGGAGGAGGAGTTCGAGGAGCGAATCCGCGCCGGGCGCTACGCCGAGTGGGCGAAGGTGCACGGCGATTACTACGGCACGCCCCGCTCGGAGATCGAGGAGGGGATCGCGCGGGGCGAGGATGTCGTCCTCGATATCGACGTTCAGGGATGCGAACAGGTCCGGGCGAAGTACTCCGCGGCGCTCGCGATCTTTATCGTGCCTCCTTCGCTCGCCGTTCTCGAGAAGCGGCTCCGCGAGCGGCGGACGGAGCCGGAGGAGAGGATCCGAACGCGGCTCGAGAACGCCCGAGCGGAGATCGAGAAGAAGTTCGAGTACGACTACATCGTCGTGAACGACCGGCTCGACGGGGCGATCGAGACCGTGCTCTCGATCATCCGCGCCGAGCGGTGCCGCGCGGCGAGGCTGCGGGAGACCGCCGGCGCGAGATGACGCCGTTCGCCGGCGAGGAATCTGGAAACCGAGGAGAAGAAGGTGACCGAGAAGAAGACTCCCGAGAGGGAGAACACGTACGAGCAGATCGTGGTCGCCGCGCGCGAGGCGCGGCGCCTGAACGCGATCCGCATCCGAAGGGGCATCGGGGCGGGAGACGCCAAGGTGACGTCCGAAGCGCTCGAGAGGACGCTGCGGGGAGAGGTGGAGTGGAAGGTGGCGGAGGCGAGCGAGACCCGCGAGCCGGATGCTGGCGAAGCGGCCGGATCGGTCGAAGGGACGAAGAAGGAGGATCCATCGTTTGGCGATTGAGGGGAGGAAGATCCTTGTCGGCGTGACGGGGGGCGTCGCGGCGTACAAGACGCTCGAGGTGGTCCGCCTTCTCGGCGCCTCCGGCGCGCGTTGCCAAGCGGTGCTCACCCGATCGGCCACGGAGCTGATCCGTCCGGAGAGCTTCGAGGCGCTCACGGGAAGGCGCGCCGTCTGGGATCTCTGGACGAGCGATCGCGAGGCCCGTCCCTCGGATGCCTTCGCCCCGGAGACGAAGCCGATCCACATCGACATCGCGCAGAGCGCGGATCTCTTTCTCATCGCGCCGGCCACGGCGAACATCCTCGCCAAGATGGCCGCGGGGATCGCAGACGACCTTCTCACGACTGCCTATCTCGCGGCGACTTGTCCCGTCGTCGTCGCTCCCGCGATGAACTCGTTCATGTGGGCGCACAAGACGACCGAGAGAAACCTCGCACGGCTTCGCGGGGACGGCGTGCGGATCATCGAGCCGGACGAGGGGGATCTCGCGTGCGGATACCGCGGCAAGGGACGTCTCGCGAGTCCGGAGCGGATCGTCGCCGTCGTGCGCGAGATGCTCGATCGCCCGGGCGATCTCGCCGGGCGAAGGATCCTCGTGACCGCGGGCCGCACCGAGGAGGCGATCGATCCGGTGCGCGTTCTCACGAATCGATCGAGCGGGAAGATGGGAGTTGCGCTCGCGGGCGAGTGCGCGCGCCGCGGAGCGGAGGTCGTGTTCGTCGCGGGCGCTCTTTCGGTCGCGCCCCCCGCGGGGGCCCGCGTGATCGAGGCGACCACGGCAGAGGCGATGGCCGAGGCGGTGCTTCGCGAGGGTCCGACGTGCGACGTTGTGCTCATGGCGGCCGCCGTCGGCGACTACCGGCCGAAGAAGTTCTCGGGCGAGAAGCTGAAACGCTCGGGGCCGATCCGCATCGAGCTCGAGCCGACCGAGGATATCCTCGAAACGCTCGCCGCGCGGCGCGGCTCCATTCGGGTTCTCGCCGGGTTCGCGCTCGAGACCGACTCGCCGGAAGCGCGCGGGCTCGAGAAGATGAAAAGGAAGAAGCTCGACCTTATTGTCGTAAACCGTCCCGACGTCCCGGGCGGAGGGATCGGGCGCGAGGAGACCGAGGCGATTCTTCTCGGCCGGGACGGGTACCGCGAGGAGATCCCGTTCGCCTCGAAGGACTCGGTCGCGGCGCGCATCGTGGACCGCGTCGCCGCGATGCTCAAACCCGAAGGCGAAGATCCCGTGAAAACGAAATCGAGGGGGAGATGAGCGGCTCGGTGTTCGAACTCCTCAGGCGGTACGCCGCTCAGCAGCGGGAGTTTGGGTTTCCGGATCCGATTCTTCCGCGCGTCGAGGCGCGCGCGCGCCGTGAGGCGGACGCGACCCCCTCGCGGGCGGACGGCGTCTCGGAGCTCGCCGAGGTTCGGCGCGCGATCGACGGGTGCACGCTCTGCCCGCTTCATGCGGGACGCAAGACGATCGTTTTCGGAACCGGCGATCCGAACGCGGCTCTCATGTTCATCGGCGAGGGGCCCGGAGCGGACGAGGACGCTGCCGGCGAGCCGTTCGTCGGGCCGGCCGGGAAGCTCCTCGATCGGATCTTCGAGGCCGCGGGCATCGCGCGCGGCGAGGTCTACATCGCGAATGTGGTCAAGTGCCGCCCGCCGCAGAACCGGGACCCGGAGCCCGAGGAGGTCGCCGCCTGTCTTCCGTTTCTTCGTAGGCAAATCGAGCTTGTGAACCCGAGGATCATCTGCGCGCTGGGCAAGCACGCCGCCCAGACTCTTCTCGGGAGGACCGATCCGATCGGCCGGCTGAGGGGCGCCTGGTATGATTGGGAGGGGAGGAGGCTCATCTGCACGTATCATCCTTCCGCCTGTTTGCACAACGCATCGTACAAGCGTCCGGTATGGGAGGACTTTCAGATCCTGCGGGACGCGTATCGGGCGATTCGCCCGCTGTAGGAGTCGAACCGTGCCCCCAGCGAGGAAGAGACCGCAGGCGAAGAGCGCGGAAGGAACGTTCGACCGAGTTCCGCCGCAAGCGGTGGAGGCGGAACGGGCCGTTCTCGGCGCGGTTCTTCTCGACGGCGAGGCGATGAACAAGGTTCTCGACATTCTGACGGAGAGTTCGTTCTATCGGGAGGCGCACCGGAAGATCTACGCCGCGATGGTTTCCCTTTACGAGCGAAGCGAGGCGATCGACGTCATCACGGTGGTCGACGAGATGTCTCGTCTCGGGACGCTCGAGAGCGCGGGCGGGCGGCTCTATCTCTCCTCGCTCCTCGACGAGGTGGCGACGTCGGCGAACGTGAGCTACCATGCGGGCCTCGTTCTCGAGAAGGCGCTCCTTCGCCGCATGATCCACGCGGGGACCGAGATCGTGCAGAGGGCGTACGAAGGGGTCGAGGACGTCAAGGCTCTTCTCGACCGGGCGGAGCAATCCATCTTCGACATTTCCGAATCGCAGGTCACGAGCGGTTTCCTTCCGATTCGCGCGGTGGTGAAGCCGGTCTACGACGAGGCGAAGGCGATGGCGGAGGGTGGGCGCTCGCATCTCGGCGTGCAGTCCGGCTTCCCGGATCTCGACGCGCTCCTCTCCGGTTTCCAGAAGGGGGATCTCATCATCGTGGCGAGCCGCCCCTCGATGGGGAAGACCTCTTTCTGTCTCAACATCGCCCAGAACGTCGCGCTCGATTCCAAGCTCCCGGTCGCGATCTTCAGCCTCGAGATGTCGCGCGAGAACCTCGTGCAGCGCCTCCTCTGTTCGGAAGCGCGCGTCGACAGCCACGCGCTTCGAACCGGGTACGTTCCCCAGAGGGACTGGCCGAACCTGACCACCGCCGCGAGTCTTCTTTCGACGGCGCCGATCTTCATCGACGACAGCGCGAGCCTCACGGTCTTGGAGATGCGGTCGCGCGCCAGGCGGCTCCACAAGGAAGCAAGCTTGGCGCTTCTCATCGTGGATTATCTCCAGCTGATTCGCGCGTCGGAGGCGGCGGAAAACCGCCAGCAGGAGATCTCGTTGATCTCCCGCTCTCTCAAAGCGCTCGCCAAAGAGCTGAACCTCCCGGTCGTCGCTCTCTCGCAGCTCTCGCGTGCCGTGGAAACGAGGACCGGCGCGCATCGGCCCGTTCTTTCGGACCTTCGCGAATCGGGAGCGATCGAGCAGGACGCCGACGTCGTCCTCTTCCTCTATCGGCCCGAGGTGTACGAGAAGATCCCCGAGAACGAGGGGAAGGCGGAGGTGATCATCGGGAAGCAGCGAAACGGGCCGCTCGGCACCGTCGACCTCACGTTCCTCAAGAGCTTCACGCGTTTCGAGAGCCTCTCTGCCCGCGAGGCGGTCGAAACCCCGGTCGGGGGCGGCGGCGAGGAGTACGGCGAAGCCGGGGAGGCGTAGCGCTTGGCCGGGTCGATCACCAGAGTCGGCGGCCGCGTGGTGAGCGCGGTCAGCGAGCTAGGCGACATCACCGTTCTCCTCGTACGCATCCTTCGGTCTTTTCCTCAAGTTCACAAGGTCGGAAGGCTCACTCTCGTCCAGATGATGGAGATGGGAGTCCGTTCGATGCCGCTCGTCGTGGTGACCTCGTTCTTCACGGGGACCGTCGCGGCGATCCAGGCGGCGTATCAGTTCCAAGATTGGATCCCGCTCCGCTACGTCGGGTCGGTGGTCGGGAAGTCGGTGATCATCGAGCTTGGGCCGGTGCTCACGGGTCTCGTCGTCGGCGGGCGCGTGGGGGCATCGATCGCCGCCGAGCTCGGGACGATGAAGGTGACCGAGCAGATCGACGCGCTCGAGGCGCTCGCGATCGACTCGATCCGCTATCTCGCCCTGCCGCGCTTCATCGCGGGGGTGGTCATGATCCCCGTGGTCGTCGTCTTCGCCGACATACTGGCGATCGTGGGCGGGATGCTCGCGGCGGTCTACTCGATCGGAATGTCCGCGCAGTCGTTCGCTTTCGGGCTCAAGCTGTTTTTCGTGATGGACGATGTGTGGGGCGGCCTCATCAAGTCGGTGATCTTCGGCGGGATCATCGCGCTCATGGGATGTTACTACGGTCTCCGCACCGAGGGAGGCGCCGAGGGAGTAGGGCAGGCGGCGACCCGCGCGGTCGTCTCCTCTTGTCTGCTCATCCTCATCTCCGATTATATCTTGGCCGAGCTCTTGTTCGGCTTCGTGTTCGCGAGGTAGCGGCATGGGCGGCGGCGGCGTGGAGGGACGATGGAAGATGAGGATCTTCTATCTCGCGGCGCTCGGCGCGCTCCTTCTGTGCGTTTCGTTTCTCTCTCGCGGCCGCGTCGTCGCGGTCGCCGAGCGGGCCGCCTCGTCCGTCGTTCTCGTCTGGTATCAGGATGACGCGGGGACCGCGAGCTACGGGACCGCGTTCGCCGTCGATGACAAGGGGCACTTCCTCACATGCGCGCATGTGGTGCGCGGAAGGCAGGAAGTGGCGATCGCGTTTCCCACGGTGGAAGGAGAAGCGAACGTCGCCGCCCGCGTCGTCGCCTCGGACGAGCGAATCGACGCTGCGCTCCTCAAAGCGGACGAGAAGGGGCTCCCCGCGGCGCGGTTCGGCTCGACGAAGGGACTTCGCGTCGGCGAAGAAGTGATCTTCGCGGGGTATCCGATGGGCTACACGCTGAACGCGGATCTCGAGCCGAGCGTCGGCTTCGGCCACGTGTCGGCGCTCCCGAAGTGGCGCGTGAGCGCGCGGGCCCCGCGGATCCCGATCGTGCAGATCGACGCCTCCGTGGCCCTCGGACACAGCGGGAGTCCCTTGTTCCGGACTTCGAGCGGCAAGGTGATCGGGATGCTGAAATCCCATGTCGGCGTTCCCGGGCTCGTGAAGTCGAACGACGAAGTGCTCGACTTCGTCGAGTCGATTCCCTCGGAGCTTGTCGGACGCGCCGGCATCGGGATCGCCTTGCCCGCGGACAGCCTGCGGCGCTTCCTCGAGCGTCACGGAGTGAAGACGTGAGCGGAAGAGACATCGTCATCTCGCTTCGCGGAGTGGAGAAGTCGTTCGGCGCGCAGCCCGTGCTCCGCGGCGTCGATCTCGACATCTACCGCGGGGAGTCCCTCGTCGTGATCGGCCCGAGCGGCTGCGGGAAGAGCGTGCTCTTGAAGCACCTGATCGGTCTGATTCTCCCGGACAAGGGCTCCATCCGGATCGATGGAGCGGATATCACCGATATGGACTCCTCTTCCCTTTATGACGTGCGAAAGAAGTTTGGTATGCTCTTCCAAGGCGCGGCGCTGTTCGACTCGCTCACGGTCGAGGAGAACGTCGGCCTCGGTCTCGTCGAGCACACGAAACTCGGCCCGAGGGAGATCGCGGAACGCGTCGCGGAGAGCCTCCGGAAGGTCGGCATGGAGCACGCCGCTCGGAAGAAGCCGTCCGAGCTTTCGGGCGGCATGAAGAAGAGGGTCGGGCTCGCGCGCGCCATCGCGATGGATCCGGAGATCGTTCTCTACGACGAACCGACCACGGGGCTCGATCCGATCATGGCGGACGTAATCAACCGGCTGATCCGATCGCTCCAAAAGGAACTGAACGCGACTTCGATCACGGTGACGCACGACATGACCAGCGCCTCGAAGGTGGCCGATCGCGTCGCGATGCTTCACGAAGGAAGAATCGTGTTCGAGGGGAGCGTTGAGGAGGTTCGAGCCACGGCGGACCCGGTCGTTCGGCAGTTCGTGCGCGGGGAGGCGGAAGGGCCGATCCACGTTCTGTGAGGGGCGACATTCCGGGACGTGCGCGGGATTCGGCCGCGGGCGCGCCCGGAGGGAGGACGCGATGACCTCGAAAGGACTGGAGTGGAAGGTCGGTCTGGTGGTGCTCGCCGCGACCGTTCTCTTCGTCGTCGGGGTGATCTACCTGGGCCAGATGGAGATCGGGCGCCCGGGCCCGAGAGTACGCGTCGCGTTTCCCGAGGTGGGTGGCCTCAACGTGGGAGACCCGGTCATGGTGTCCGGCCTCCGGCGAGGATCGGTTTCGAGCATCGAGCTCGGAACGCGGGAGGTCCTCGTGACGCTCAAGCTGCGGCCCGATGTCGTTCTTCACACGGACGCCTCGTTCCGAGTGGAGAACATGGGCATCATGGGAGAGAAATTCATCGCCGTCCTTCCCGGGACGAGCTCCGACACCCTCGACACGAGAAACCTCGTTCGAGGGGGCTACTCGCCGGGGATCACCGAAGCGATGGCGGAGCTCGGGATCGTGCTCGACGACGTCGGGAAGATCGTCGCTCGCGTCGAGGGGCTCTTGCAAGAGCAGGAGATCGTCGGACCGATGCGGGAGGCCGTACGCTATCTGCGGGACGTGTCCGCCGACCTTCAAGGGATGCTCGCGGAGAACCGCACGGATGTCCGAAGCTCGATCCAGAACTTCCGATCGCTCTCCGAGAATCTCGACGAGACGCTTCGGGAGAACCGGGGGAAGATCGACACGGCGGTGACACGGGCCGCGGCCGCCTCCGCTCGATTCGACGAGACGATGGAAAGACTGGATCGCACGATTCTGTCGCTCGAAGAGGTCGTGCAGCGCATGGAGAACGGCCAGGGAACGCTCGGGCAGCTTTCCCAGGACGATAAGCTATACAAGGAAATGATGGATGCCTCGCGCAATTTGAACGACTTGCTGCGCGACGTGCGCGAGAATCCCAAACGCTATCTGAAGATCACGATCTTTTGATCCGCGAAACTTCTTTACCACGAGTGATCGTCATCGTGCCCGCGGCCGGGGCGGGCCTCCGTCTCGGGGGCGCGGTTCCGAAGCCGTACCGCGCGGTCGAAGGCCGCGCGATCCTCGCGCGCACGCTCGAGGCGGTCGCCTCGGCGCCCTCGGTCGGAGGGATCGTGGCGGCGGTCGCCCCGGGAGAGACGGAGCGCGCTGCCTCGCTCGCGCCGCCGGCTCTCGCCTGGTTCCGCGCCGTGGAGGGGGGAGAGGAGCGCTTCGACTCGGTCCATCGGGGTCTTCTCGAAGTGCCGGAGGAGACCGAGATCGTCGCCGTGCACGACGGGGTCCGACCGTTCGTCACGGCGCGCGAGATCGAGGAGACTGTGGCGCTCGCGCGGACGATCGGCGCCGCGGCGACGATGAGCGCGCCGGTGGAGACCGTGAAGCGGGTGGACGGCGACGAGGTGACGGCGACGCTCGATCGCGCGAAGATTCGGCTCGCGCAAACCCCTCAGGCCTTCCGCGCGGAGCTTCTCCGCGAAGCGTACCGGCGGGCGATCGAGGAGGGATGGAAGGGGACCGACGAGTCGGCGCTCGTCGAGCGGATCGGGGCGAGGGTCGGGATCGTGCAGGCGGACCGCTGGAACATCAAGATCACCGTCGAGGAGGATCTCCTTCTCGCGGAGTGGATCGCGAGGGAGGTTCGCGGATGAGCATGCCTCGTGTCGGGATCGGCTACGATTCACATCGCTTCCGAGAAGGGCGCCCGCTCGTCCTCGGCGGGGTCGCGATTCCCCATCCGCGGGGTCTCGACGGCCATTCGGACGCGGATGTCCTCGTTCATGCCGTGATCGATGCCCTTCTCGGCGCCGCCGGCGCGGGCGATATCGGCTCTCTCTTTCCCGAGACCGACTGCGCTTTTCAGAATGCTTCGAGCATCAATCTCTTGGAGCGCGCGGCCGAAGAGGTTCGGCGCCTGGGCTATGCGGTCGGAAACATCGACGCGGTCGTCGTGGCCGAGGAGCCGCGCCTTCTCCCGCACCGGGAAGCGATGCGCCGGAACCTCGCGAAGGCTCTCGGCATCGACGAGGGATCGGTCTTCGTGAAAGGGAAGACGAACGAAGGGATGGGCGCGATCGGCGGCAAGGAAGGAATCGCCGCCTACGCGGCCGTGCTTCTCGTCGAGGCGGATTCCGACGGACGGAAAGGCAAGGCGGGGAAATGAAGAAGGCCGGAAGAGCGGTTAGGAGATTTGAGAAGGAGGAGAGAGGGCTCTGCCCCTCTCTCCCTCTACATTGCCGAATTTCCCGTAGTACTGGGATAGTGGAGGGCTCTTCCGGCCCAACGCGATCCGTATCATTTTTCTATTCTGAATACTAGTGAAAATCGACCTCCTTCGCACGTCCTTTCGAGGGTGATTTCCAAGTCCGCGACGCCGCGCTCGGCGGGGGATCTCTTCCTTCCTCTCGCGGACCTTCTCCCGATCTCAAGTTAGACCCGGTTCCCCGAAGCTTCAAGCGAATCGTCGGCGCGTTCGGAGATTGTCTTCTCGGGCACGGACGCCCGGACGCTCGCCGCGCGCGAGAGGGATGCTGCGAAGCGTTGAGGCGCGGGCGGTCGAGCCGCTCCTCACACGCGGCGCGAGGCCGCCCGGTTCCCGAAACCCGCCTCCGCGCGGCCCCTGAGACCGGGCAGGTCCACATTGTCCTCTTTTTTATACACTTCGCGATCGTGGCCACTCCGCCCCGGGCGCGGCTGTCTTTTCGAACTCTTTTATTTACAATTGGTTATGAATGGACCCGCGTTTCGCGGCGGCGCCAACGGCTTGGCACGTCTCTTGATCCTCCTATCGGGCAGCAGCCTGTCGGGAAGCAGTGAGGCTCGGCGCTTCAGCCCTCCAGCGCATGAGGAAGCGGGTACCGGGAATGTGGGAGCTCCCGGTACCCTGCTCCCGGCGGCAGAACGAGATTCCAAGACAGCCGAAAGGCTGGAAAGGGGGTCTGCCAGCGGAGAGTAGGAGAGGAAAAACGGGGGTCAGGTCAGTCCGGAATGGAAGTTTGGGGAACTCAATCGCAAACGGTAGCACCCATGTCTTGGACCAAGGACCTGCCCCCGTTCTTCTTTCTCGATCGTTCGGTCTCGCCACGCGCCTCCCGACTCGGCTTCCCTCGCCGGTCCGCAGGGTCTCTCGCTTGACGATCCGACACGCCCCGACTACTGTCGTGGCGTCGAGCGCGGATCTTTTCTTCTTCCCGCGGGCGAGTGGACGGAGACAATGCCCTCTAGGAACTACTCGATCATCGTCGCGCCGTCGGACGGAAGTCGAAGCTATCACCTCCAAGTCTCCCGGCGGGCCGTGATCGCCGCTGCTCTTCTTCTTTGTCTTGCGGGAGCCTCGTTCGTCTTTCTCGCCGCGACCCACGGCGTTCTCACCCGAAAGGTCAGCTCTTGGGAGAGCCTCGAGGCGCGCTGCAGGGATCTCGAGCGCGAGGCCGCGCGGGTGGGAGAGCTCGAGGAAGAAGTGAGTCGGCTCCGCGAGATGGACCGGAGGGTCAGGAGCCTCCTCGGGCTTCCGGAGCCTCCTGCGACGGTCTCGTCGAACGAGGAAAGCGTGGGGCGAAACGAAGAAGCCTGGACTCCCGGAGCGACGCTCGATCTTCCCGATGCCGTCGTTCCGAACGAAGAAACGCGCCTCGCGCTCGAGAAAACTCTCCGCGCGCGTCGCGGCGCGCTCGCCTGGCCGGTCAGCGGCTTCGTCACCTCCTCGTTCGGCGAGGAAAGAGGCGAGGGCGGGGTCCACGTCGGGATCGATGTCGCGGCGGCGCGAAACACTCCCGTCACGGCACCGGTCGCGGGGAGCGTGATCGAAGCCGGATGGCATTCGATCTATGGTAATGTTGCGGTGATCGACCACGGGGGCGGTCTCGTCGCCGTGTACGGTCACAACGCTCGCCTCCTGGTGCGCAAGGGAGATCGAGTCAAGGAAGGGGACACGGTGGCCCTCGTCGGAAGCACGGGCCAATCGAGCGCCCCGCATCTCCACTTCGAGACGAGGCAGGACGGGTACGCGATCGACCCGCTCTACCTCTTGAAGAGAAAGGAACGCTCGTGAGCGCACGCCCATCGATCGACGGACAGCGGACGACACGGGAGCGATCTCGAGACGAATCGGACAACGAAGGAGCGGTCATGTTCGGAAAAGACGTCAAAGACAAGCCGGAGGAAGCCGGGCTCGCCCCGACGGAGAAAGGGTCCGGCCTGAACACCTTCCTCGGTCCGGGCACGAAGTACACCGGGAAGCTCGATGGCTCGGGGAGCGTGCAGATCGACGGGAACTTCGACGGCGAGATCGTCGTGCGCGGCACGCTGCTTGTCGGGCGCGAGGGGGTTGTGAAGGCGAAGGTGGGCGCCCATCAGGTGGTCGTGCATGGAAGGCTGGAGGGCGAGATCGACGCGGGGTCGAAGGTGGAGCTGATGGGGGGATCGACGTTCCTCGGCAGCGTGTCCTCCCCGTCATTCGTCATCCAGGAGCGGGCGCAGTTCGAGGGGACCTGCCGCATGCCGCGCAGGGAGGAGTCGTCCGTTCCCGGAAAGCCGAGGTAGAGGACGCGGCCTTTTCGGACGGCGCCGAGCGAGCCCTTACAGACTGTCCGCGGCGGGCGAGCGGGGCGTCCGGTCGGCGCGCGCTTCCTCGAAATCCAACCATCCGGCCGACGTTTCGTAGGAACCCGCGACGACGAACGCAGGCGATTCCGGTCCGATGAGGACTCGCGCGGGGCGATGCTCGCTCGTCGACGGCTCGGACGGAGGAAGCCCGCGGGCGAGGATCGCGACGAGCGCGCACGCCGCCGCGGCCGCGTACGCGGGAATCGGCCTTCTGAGATAGGAGCCGATGCCCCTCCTGCGCCTCGCGGGAAGAGAAGCCCGGATTCGCTCGCGGAGAGTCTCGAGCGCCCGCTTCTCTTCCGCGGTTTCGTCTCGGACGGCGTCCCGCAGGCGAAGGAGAGACCGCTCTTCCTCGCGGCAGGCCTCGCACGCGAGGAGATGCTCCTGGAGGAGCGCCTCCTTCTCGTCATCCGGCTCGCCGAACACCATCTCAAACAGCTCGTTCTTCGCGTCTTCGCATCGCATGGCGTGATGCCTCCTTGGGACTTCCGAGGGAATCCTGATCGAAGAGGGAATTCCGCAAGTTCCTCACCGCGTAGTGGAGTCGCGACTTGACGGTTCCCTCCGGAATGCAGAGAGTTCGGGCGATCTCGCGGATCGCCATTCCGCGGCGCACGCGGAGGAGGACGACGGCCCTCTGCTCGTCGGGAAGAGCGGCGATCCCCGCGCGCACCGCGTTCAGCGTCTCGTTTCTTTCCAGCCTCTCGTCGGCCGCCGGCTCCGGCAGATCGTTGATGTGCAATACAAGATCGTCTTCGGCGGCGCCTCGGCATCGGGCGCGGCGAAGCTCCGTTCGCGCGAGGTTCGTCGCGATGCGGTACACCCAGGCGCGGAAGGCGCCGCGCTCCCGGTAGCGTCCGATGTTCCGATGAACGCGAAGCATCGTCTCCTGGAGGAGATCCTCGGCCGCGGCGCGTTCCCTCACCATTCCCCGCAAGTAGCCGAGAAGCGGCCCCGCGTAGCGGTCGAAGAAAGCGTCGAACGCGCGCGGATCGCCGTTCCCGATTCGTCGTGCGATTTCCTCGTCTTGCAGGGTCGGACTCCTCGTTCGACGGGCGAGCCGTCTTTCTCTTCACTCCTCGAACTTCTCGATCCAAACCGCGGGCGCCGAGGACCCCGGGTCCCATTTCTTCCATGTCTCGGCGAGCGTTCGGCCGAGCGACCGCGCGAAGCCGTTCTTCTTGTGGAACTCGCAGATGCGGAGAGCGTGCGCGATCCGTGCTCTCGCGCCCTCGAGATCGCCTTTCTCCACGAGCGCCCCCGCGAGGCGCGACTCCACGGCGGCGTAGTTCACGACGAGGTTGGCAAGTCCCGAGTAGTGCTCCCAGTCGAGGCCGAGGCTCGTGGCGCTGTCGAGCCGATAGCTTCGATCGAGGTTTTCCTTGAGCGCATCGATGTCGATCTCCGCTTCCTCTCCTTGATCGGGGAGCATCCGATAGACAAGCCCTTCCAGTGAGAGCCGGTTCGGAATCGGGAGGTTGCCGCGGTTGACGGTGACCGCGGCGTAGAGCGGGCGCTTCCATCCGTCGCGGGCGAGGTTCTCGACGAGCCCCATGAGGGCGGCGCCCACTTGCGGGCCTTTCGCATCCTCATCGATGACCGGGAGCGGCACGGCGTGCGGTCCCTCGCGAAGCTCCTTGCGGTACCAGGCCGTGTTGAGGAGGCTGAGGTTCACGATCGCCGCGTCCTTTCGAAGGCCGCGCGCGGCCTGAAGCGCGAGCGGCGGGTATGTGTCGTTGTCTCCGTTCGTGAGGATGATCGCGTTCTCTTCCACCGCGACGAGCAGGTTGTACGCCATGTCGAGAAGGAACTCGGGGATGTGGCCGCCCCGAACGAGCGCCTCGAGATGCGCGGCAGCCTCGTCTCTCTTTCCTTGGAAGAGCTTCATGACCCAGAGCGAGTAATGAGGCTCGCCCGACCGCGGGTCGAGGGCGAGCGCCTTTTCAAGCTCGCGGATCGCGTCGGCGGGATCCTCCTTCGCCTCGGGACAGTACATGCACCAATTGTTCGAGCCGAGCACGAGGCGCGCGTCGGCGTAGTTCGGGTCGAGCTTGACCGCCTTCTTGGCGTAATCAAGATAGACCTCGCACGGCTCTTCGGCGTAGCGCGCCGCCTTCGCGAGCTCCGTCCACCCGACCGCGTCCTTCGGGTGCGATCCCGTGTACGCCTTCCACTGGTCGCGGAGCTCTCGATAGCGCTCGGGAGAGAGGATGCGGATTCTCTTCGAGTAGATCCTCTCCGGCGGATCGACGGCCCCCGAAATGGAAGCGGGAAGGACCGCCCCGAGAAGGACGCCGAGAAGAAGAGCCTGTATCTGCTTTCGAATCATGATGTTTCCTCCTTCGACTTCGCGGTTCATCGCGCCGCGTGTCTTCGTGGTCCGCCCTATCAACGAGCGGATTCCGCGAAGGTTCACGCGCCCTCGACGTCTTTCCACGCCGATCGAGGGAGGGCCGCCGCCTCGCGAAGGGCGGAGGCGAAGCGGGCGATCTCGTCCGTCGTGTTGTAGAGGTAGAAGGACGCGCGCGCGGTCGCGGCGATCCCCATCGACCGAAAGAGAAGCTGCGTGCAGTGATCTCCGGCGCGGACCGCGATCCCCCTTTCGTCCAGAAACCGGCCGAGGGCGGCCGGACGAATTCCTTCGATGTTGAAGGAAATCACTCCCGCTCGGTTCTCGCTCGTATCCGGGCCGTAGAGGGCGATGCGCGGGACTCCCGCGAGCGCGTCGAGGGCGGTCTCGGTGAGAACCCTCTCGTGTTCGCGGATCGCGTCCATGCCGATCTCCTCGAGGAACCCGATCGCCGCCTCGAGGCCGAGCGCGTCCGCCACGCTCGGCGTTCCCGCCTCGAGCTTCCAGGGCGCCTCGTTGAAAGACGAGCCGTCGCGGCTCATCTCCCGGACCGTGCCGCCGCCTCCGAAGAAGGGGCGCATCGCATCGAGGATATCCTTCTTCGCATAAAGGACGCCGACTCCTGTCGGCCCGAGCATCTTGTGGCCGGAGAAGACGAAGAAGTCGCATCC
>Ga0194125_10000241_pt1 | contig 88875 bp, 84 predicted proteins | sample TA2KigC250mmetaG_FD_148626 | JGI IMG/M metagenome (GOLD analysis project Ga0194125, IMG submission 148626) | Freshwater microbial communities from Lake Tanganyika, Tanzania - TA2015034 Kigoma Deep Cast 250m | ecosystem: Environmental > Aquatic > Freshwater > Lake | place: Tanzania: Lake...
CAGGAGAATGTTCTGGTGGTGGGGTTGAAGGTAGCGCCCTGAGGCAGGTTGGCGGCGGAGTAGGTCAAGGCATCTCCGTCGGGATCAGTGGCCGATACGGTGAAGGTCAGAGTCTGCCCCGTCCTGACCGTCTTGGGGCCGATGACATCCAGAGTGGGCTGGTGACCGGTTGTGGTCGGCGGCACCGCCTCGAACCAGTTGTCGTAGACCTGCATTCTGACATAGGGAATGAGCCCCAGGTTCTCCAGACGTTGCTTGAAGGTGGCGGAGGACTCCGAAGCTGGCCAGTAGGTCCAGTTGTTGTACACCCGGCAGACATCGGCGGGGACTCCCCGTATGCCGACGGCGATCTGCGAGCCGGACTTGAAGGTGTTGTGATGGATCAGTATGGTTCCCCCGGCAGGCACGCTGGCATCTGGCCCGTCATCGAATCCCCACGAAGGGGTGTCATTGCCCCCGTGCATGTCGAACATGGAGTTGGTGATATTGGGCTCAACGATGTTGAAGCGGGCTTCGTAGTTGGCCGTCGGATAGCCCCTCTCCCCGGCGATGGCGTGGCGGCAGTAGTCGAAGATGTTGGCCTCAATCAGGGCGGAAGAAGCGCCTATCTGGACGCCGTATCCCAGCCCTGCCCTGCGGCAGTGGTGGATGTAGTTGTGGTGGATATGGGCCCTGGAGGGGCTGTCAAGGCCGGACAGCCCGTCGGAGTAGTAGGCGATCCCGGCATACGGCCAGTCGTAGATCTCGCAGTTCTCCACCACCAGTCCGGTGCTGCCGTAGCAGAGGATGCCATCGATGAGCGGATCGTTGCCGAGAGAGCGGATCTCGCCGTCCGGTCCCTGCAGCCTGATCCCATTGAAGGTGACGTTGTTGCCGGCCACGAGGAAGTGTTTGTAGTGGGGGAGCACCGCAGGCATCGACCAGTAGATGCGTCCACCGGGAGAGCCGTTCCAGCCTCTATTGGAGGCGATGGTGACGCCACTGGGCACCGCCAGGCTGAGGGTGCCATAGGTGCCGCCCCCCATGTCGATGTTGGCGGTGGGTTCAACGTAGATGACCTGCCCAGGCGTAGCGGTACTCAGAGCTGAGAGGAGTTCGGCCTTTGAGTCCACCTGATAGTTGCCTGAGGTGATGATGTTGGAGTAGCCAAGTCCTCCCCCGATGGGATTGCCGGTGGGATTCACCTCCGCCCCGTATCCCGGTGTGGTGGCGCCGGCCTCCGCCGGAGTGTGCTGGACGACCACGGCCGCAGAGACGATGGCAAGGAGCATGACCACCGCAACGCTGGAAAGCATGGCCCTCTTCATCATCGTGTGCGGGGGTGATTTCATCTTCGGAAGCGCCTGAATGCCGTTCAGTGGCCCGGCCTTGGACTTGACTGAAGAGGAGTGTACGTGACCCGGCTCACATCCGTGTCTCAGCGGGGCGTCCAGAAGTTGCAGTGAGCCCCTGCGTCGTTGGCAAGGTGTCTCAGTACGCTCTACTGATCATGCTTGGTCTGCCCATCTCTCAATTGTCTCTCCGCAGAGTCCCCCGAGGTCACAGGGTGCCATCCGCTGGCTCGGACGGTTGCGTTGGCAGTCGTGCGAGACGGAGAGGGTCCCCGCCGTTCGCCACGTATGGCCTTCCCATAGTTGCCATGCTAGAATATGGAACGCTGATGAGCAGATTCTGGGAAGCGACTGGGGATCTATGAGAGTAGAAGATGTGGCGCAAGCGGGGCTTCCCGGAAGTGATTCATAGGAGGTGGTCGGGACGGACAGAAGGGTAAGGATCAGGATCGGGAACGATCTCCTCATTGTGAACCTGTGTTCCGTCATCCTGGTCGTGGCCATCTCTCTGGTCGATGTTGAGGCTCTGCGCATCGCCTTCGGGCTGCCTTTCCTCTTGTTCTTCCCGGGATACACCTTGGTCGCAGCCCTATTCCCGGACAGGAGTGCCCTTGGCACAATCGAACGGTTGGGGCTGTCTATCGGCTTCTCAATCGTGGTCGCGCCTGTTGTAGGGCTCATACTGAACATGGTGTGGGCCATTCGCCTCTACCCTATCCTCGTTTCTCTGGCCGTCTTTGTGGCGGCCATGTCGGCAGCGGCCTGGTATCGCAGACACCAGGTGGCAGAGGATGACAGACCCGATCTGGTGGTGGATCTGCCCGTCGGCAGAGGCCGCTCCGGCCTGCTGGATGCGGGGGTATCCATCGTTCTCGTTCTGGCCCTGCTGGGAGCCGTCGCTGCCATGGTTCACTTCGCGGTGAATCCGAAGACCGGGGAGAGATTCACGGAGTTCTACATGGCCGGAGCAGAGAGTTGGCCCGAGGAGATGGCCGTTGGACAAGAGGCGGCCGTGGTTCTGGGCGTCACCAATCGGGAAGGTGAGACCATGGCCTATGAAGTGGAGGTGCTCGTGGGGGGTTCTCGGCTGACTGTCCTTGGCCCGACTGAGCTGGGTCATGGCAAGACTTGGGAGGACCGATTCGGGTTCGTCCCTGACAAGGCCTACGCCCGCACTACACTGGCCAGGGACGTGAATACGGTCTATGGCCCGATCCTGGCTCGCGCGAAGAGCGTGCAGGTGGTCTCCACTGCAGGTCTGGGGCCCGGGGACCACATTCGGATCGGACAGGAGGCTGCTGCGATCGAGGAGACCCAGGGGACCAGCATCATACTGAAGCAGGTTCTCCATGAATACCACCCGGCAGGCGCAGAAGTTGTCGAGGTGCAGAAGGTGGAGTTCCGGCTGCGCAAGATTTGGAGGCTGGGGGTGCCGGCGGAGACACAGCTGTCCTTGTGGCTGGGGAAACAGGATCTGGAGGCCAGCGTGGCCAATCAAGGCCGCAGCGATGCCCAGTACAGGATAGAGACTAGGATAGAAGGAGGGCCGGACGAAGAGCCCAGAGTTGAATCCGCCGGTCCGGCGCAGGTGGCTGTGGGAGATGTGTGGACAAGCAGGATCACGTATCCGTTCTCGGAGCTACACCAAGTGGAATTCTCGCTGTACAACCGCGAGGGACTCATCTTCCGAAGGTGGGAATCGGAAGGCTACCACAGTCTCTATCTGTGGGCCCACGTGTCAGAAGGCAGCGCCGGGAATTGACCGGATCTTGCACCAGGTGTGGGTGGGCATCAACCCTAGCAGGCAGCTTGCTCAGCAGCATTCGGCAGCCTGGGGTTTCCTACCGTAGGTAGAGGCAATCCATCCCGCCGTTGGAGTAGATCCGCGATGTGGAGGGATCATCCTCCAGCCTCTGGAAATCAGTGTCATTGAATCTGCCCACACTCCGCCAGACGGTCTGGTAGACCACCCTGTCGTATTCGTGGATGGTGGCATACATGCCGCCGGGGATCTCCTCACCCACTGTGCTGTACCGCTGGTAGCCGAAGTGGTCAGGGAATTGGGTGTCATAGGTGACGTCCGTCCTGAAGTGCGTTGCCGTCGCACCGATGGTGGCCTCTGCGAACCTCTTGGGGGTACTGGCAATGTAGACTGTCTCAATGGCGGGGACCTTCTCGTCGAGAAACCAGGCCATCCCGGTCATGCTCGTCTCTGTCGTCTGATCGTTGGGACGCATGATCCAGGGCGACTGATAGTGTCCCAGGAAGGTCAGGGTGAGCACCAGAAGCATGAGGCCAAGTACGGCCGCCCCGGAGAGGGTCTTGAAGTTCATGCGCAAAGACTCCCCGCCTCCGCTATCGTCCAATCGAGGACTGCCGCTGTGGGTGGCATATGGAGTGGAGCAAGCCGGGCACACCTGCATCACTCCAGGCCCTATCTGCTGACTGATGATGTCGGTCATCGGGTACTGACACTCGGGGCAACTGTTGACTGCGGCTGAAGACCTCCTGCGACTGACCACGAAGCTCAGCCCCGCCCCCATGCCGCATCCCAGCGCGAAAGCCGCAGCGGGAAGAGCGGCCATTTCGGTGTACATCAGTATCCTGTCGCCCCCGACGGCCTCCAGCCCCGGGATTCCCAGGAGGAAAGCAGCGTAACCAATGCAGCCGACCAGAAACAGGCCGCCGATGGCAAGCAGTTGGTACCTGCCATCATCTCCTTCGCCGGACCGGAGTTGTCTGACCAGCACCAGAATGCCGATGACGGCAAGGGCCCCGAAGATGAGCAGCTCGCCGTACATCTTGGCCATCAGGATGATCAGATCGAGCCCATGAACATCCACCTTGGACAGCGCCCCCCCGATCCTTGAGATCTCCCCGGCGCCGTACCCGCCGGTCAGCTGGTCCCATAGCTGCAGCCTATTGGTGCTAAATGCCTCGCGGGTAAACACCCAGGGGAGGAATACAGCGATCTCCAGGGCCAGCGGCCAAAGGACCGGCCTTGAGGCGATCCAGTCGGGGACCGGCATCCCCAACCGCTGGAGGAGGAACCGGTAGAGGGGTTTGGGCAACTCAATTGCTGCCAGGGTGCCAATGATCATCAGCGATGACAGAGGATGGAGGAGGGGGTACACTGCGAGAAGCATCATCAGAAGCAGCTTGAAGGGGAGCAGACCCTTCCTGAAATAGCAGTAGAGAAGCAGTGGCAGAAGCAGCAACGACCAGGTGTTTGGTACCAGGTAGTAGCGGCTGATGCCCGTCATCGCCCCGGCGGCGATGACAGCCGCAAGCAGCTGCTGCCTCCTGGTGGGCAGTATCACGGAGGCCAGAAGATACATGACTAGCACGAATACCGGGAAGATCAGCACGGTGTTGAGGTTGACCACCGTCACGGATGATATTCCAGTGATGGAGGCGATCTGGTAGAAGAGGACATGCACAATGGGATATGGATTGTAGGAACCTACATGGCCGGTGAGGGAGATGTCCTGCACGAAGCCCAGGTGCCCCATCTGGTCGGCCCTCCAGGTGGCGTAGCCTCTGATGAAGGGCACGCTGAGGAAGGCGGTGGCGGAGAGGAGAACCACGGCAAAGCCGATGAGATAGGTACGACTCTCCTGGTACCTCCCGGTGGCCAGTTCGTGGACCACAATGCCGATGCCTCCGGCCAGTCCGGCGAACAGCAGCAGCCAGACCGACACCGGCGTGCTGCTGTAGAGAGAGAGCTCGTAGCCAGTGCTCGGCGACTGACGAGCGGTGAGCATGGCAAATGCCACCGCAGCGATGCAGAGCAGCGCCGCCAGCTTCAGTCCGGTGTCTCTGGTCATGCCCGTGCGGTTCCCCTTCCCCTGCCTCCAGCATGAAGCAGGTTCTCCGGCCTTCCGTCCGTCGTCGCACCGGAGACCAGTTGCTCCACGAAGCCCAGGATCTCCCCTCCGGTCCTGCTCCAAGAATAGGGCTCGACCATGGCTCTGGTCCCGGGACTGGCGTTCCGAAAGGCCTGCTCCGCGTATGAGACCTTTGCCGGCATCTGCGATGCATTGTCGACGTAGAGGAGCCCCCCACGTTCCTCCGGGAAGAGGTCGGGCAGCCCTCCGAACCTGGTGGTGACGACGGGCAGATTGCAGGCCATGGCCTCCAGCACCGAGAGGGGCTGACTGATGCAGGCCCTCTGGGACAAGACCGGGAAGAGATAGCAGTCGGCCAGTTGGTACAACTCCTCGATATGATCGGAGTACTGCGTGGCGAATCTGACACCACGAGCCTCGAGGTCGCCAGCCAACGATCTGTCATGAGCGAAGAACGTGCTGACAGCTATCAGAACCTGGTGCCCGCCGTCCTGGACCTGTCTCAGCGCCCTGATGTTCCTCCCTTTGCTCAGGTGGCCGACATGCAGCGCCACGAACTGCTCCCGGCCAATGCCATATTTTGCCCTAAGTTCGGTCTTCCTGCTAGGGGTGGCCGGGACGAACTTCTCAAGGTCCACACCCAGGGGGATGAACTGCGTCGTGCAGCCCATGCCGGCAAGTTCCTGCTGATCCCGCTTTGAAGCGGTGAGAATCAGATCGGGTCTGACCAGAGGCAGGGCCTTCCTGGCCAGCGGAGCGAACTCCTGCGGCTGTGTTGTCAGGACGGTCACCGGCACTCCGTTGCCATACCGGGCCAGAAGCCTGGCGATCCAGAGACTGTGGAAGGAAGCCCCGGAGCGAGGGATGTACAGGATGGCATCGGGGCCAAAGGACCTCACACTGGCCTTCAGCCGCGAACTCAAACAGACGGAATTGGCGGGGATTCTGTTCAGGCCGTCTGCCTCGGGCAGATCGCCGTGGGAGAAGAGCGCCAGGACCTCGTGACGGCGAGCGGCTGCATGGATGACCTCATGGGCAACTCTGAGGAATCCCTCGTCGATTCGCTTTGTCAGCGTCTTGGTGTAGATGCAGATTCTCATTTGTCCTGATCCCAGCCGAACCACACGCACTTCCTGCGGTAGTACTGGCCGACGGCGCGGCCGACCACGTCGTCGCACACCTCCCCGAACTCTCGATGACCGCTGTCGACGATGGCCAGATCCAGCACTTCTGCTGCCTGGTCATAGAGTCGAGCCTGTATGCTGAGGGACTCCATGCACGGTGGCTCCGAATCGCTGGATCGGTTCAAGGCCAGGTCAACAGCCGCAGTGAGCAGGATGTTGATGGCCGGCCTGGGCAGACAGCAGCGAAGGAGCTTGAGCCAGACATCTCCGGGAGGGCTCCGGTCGTAGACATGGAGATCCACGAATATGTCAGGAACATACCGGTCGCAGACCACGACCTGCCTCCTCAGGAGTCTCAGTCTGAGTGCCAAGTTGTAGAAGAGGCAGAGGTCAACCAGGTTGACGGCCTTCCAGGCCCGGGATCGCCATCCGTGGCTCAGGATGGCCCTTGTCTTCAGGAAGCGATCGGCAGTCGGTTGAGACTCAGCTGTACGGTCGGACTTGATGGCCTTCCTGGTCCAGCGTTTGGCCAGGGTCTGGAACCCCGTCTGGGAGCCGACCCTGGTCCAGACGTAGCCGGCCTTCAGTCCGCAGTTGCCCAGTGCCTCGAGCAGAGCCCGGGCGTAGGAGGTCTTGCCGCTGCCATCGATGCCGCTGAGGGCGATCAACATCCCCCTCTGGGGATTGACTCTCAGGATGTGGATGATCACGATCTCAGTCAGAAGCTTGACCAGATGGGCTGTGCGGTGGCATATCCCCCCGAACTCGCGGGACTGGATCACCTTCTTGAAGCCGAGCAGCTTTGAGGTCACCAGGGGGAGGTAGAGTGGCAGGGTCACCTTGGCCTCTTCCAGGCCCCGCCCCGCCCCGCGGAGCAGGATACGCCGCCCGATGAACTGCCTGGCATCCTGCAGCACTTCCTGTGGGAAGAGGGATCCGCCGAAGATCTCCTGGTGCAGGCGCTGATAGGCCAGCACCGACAGATGGAGGCCTTCTTCCCATCTGGCGGCTCTGGCAGTGCTCTGGAGATATGACCACTCCACCTTCCTGCCGTCGACCAGGTGTTTCACGATGCACAGATCCAGCAGCCGTATGGCGGAGTTCTCGTAGAACGAGTGGGCGAAGGTGGTCAGCAGGCAGTCCTCCGGGCTCAGAGGAACGACCACATCGTCGAAGGGCTTCAGCCGGTTGCCTCTGGACCAGGGTGTGTCCGGGTCAACGAACGTAGCCCCCCAGAAGATCCTGCTGTGGAGATGGATGGCGATGACCTCTTTCCCGCAGTGAAGTCGCTTGTAGAGGTACTTGTGCGGCTCCCTGATGTTCTTCAACTCGACGAAACCAGCCCGCTCCAGCAGCTGGCCGGCCCGGGCGAAGTCCCGCTCTCTGACCATGACATCCAGGTTGCCGCTGGTGTAGGGGAAAAGGGAGGGGCTCTTGATGAAGACGTATTCCACCCTGTCTGACAGGAAGAGATCCCTGACTGCGGTGAAGGCCTCCTTCCACTGGCTGTACTTGTGGCGGTGTCCCAGGAGCGCTCGGCTGAACTCCGCCGACTCGAAGAGCGGCGCCAGGCTGGAGTCGGTCCTCCCGTGCAGGTAGGCCAGCGGCACGGAGTTCAGGCTCAGTATCTCTGTGATGGCTGCCGCGTTGCCCTGCATCTGCGTCCTGGGGAGGTTCTGGCGATCCGAGAAGGCCAGCATGGCCGCCGTGCCTGCGATCACCAGTTCATCCGGTGATTGGTCCAGCTTCCTACGTCTGAGCACGCCCCGTCCTCCCCGGACCGAACGGTATCCCGCTAGACATCGTGGGCCAGCACTTCCCGGTAGAGATCCACAGTGCGCTCCCCGATCCGGTCAAAGCCAAATGAGGCGGCTTCCCGGGCGCAGTTGCCCCGCAGGTTGACCGTATCCTCTCTATGCAGCATTTCCATGATTGCCCGGGCGAACTGCCCGGCATCCTTGGGCACGATTTGACCGTTTGTGCCATCCCGGACGATCTGGGCAACGTCACCGACAGGGGCGGTGACCACCGGTACTCCGCAGGCGAGGGCCTCTTTGACGGTTGTCGGGCTGCCCTCGAAGAGCGAGCACAGGGCCAGGACATCGGCGCAATTCAAGAGACCGGGTATGCGGTCCGGCCTCTGTGCCCCCAGGAAGAGCACCTTCTCCGGGCCCATATCTCCGGCCAGGTCTTCAAGGCGTCCCCGGTCCCGGCCGTCACCGACGAGAACCAACCGTGCTTCCGGGATATGCGCAGTCACCGTCCGCTGGACTTCAATCAGGAAGCCGAGGTCCTTCTCGATCTCCAGACGGCCGACGTACATGACGATCCTCTCGCTGTCCCTGAATCCCCATTCGGCGCGGGCCCGGGCTCTGTCCAGCGGCCGGAACCGGCCCAGGTCTATCCCCACCGGTATCACCCGGATCCTCTGCTCCAGCCAGGGGTATATCTGACAGTAGTAGTCCTTCGTGCCTTCATCCACGGCGATCACAGCGGCGCTGTGCCTGAGGCAGAAGGATTCCACCATTCCATAGAGCCGTGCTACCAGGGGGCGCTGTTTCAGCTGCACTGCGTGGAGGATTCTCCCGTGCAGGGTGACCACCTTGGGGTTGCTGCGGCAGAAGAGCACGAAGGGGAGGGCGTACTCCGGACGCTGGACATGGACGATGGCGCCAGGCGGGACTGAGGCGAACGATCGGCTCAGTGCCAGCCTCAGGACATAGCCCATATTGCCCAGGGATGGATCCCGACTGGCGGCAACGAAGGCATATGGCCTCGGGCCCGATGGGCTCTCCGGGGATGAAGCCCCGATGAAAGTGGTGGGGATTCCAGAATTCAGCAGGTGCTGGAGGAGGTTGACCGAGTATACCTCGCCCCCGCCGATTTCCGGCAGAGCGGGGTCCATGGCTTCCACGATGGCAACTTCCATTCTGGTATGCATGAATTCATCAGTGGACTGCCGCTGGCCGGTCTCCGGGCATGTAGTCCAGGATGTTCCTGACGATCACTTCCGTGGTGTCGTCCCACTCCTGCTGCAGAGCCTGTCGCACCACTTCCCTGGTCTTCTCCTTAATGCTCTGCCCGATGAGCCTGTCGACCAGGTTCATCACTGAGTTGTCCCCATCCGGCTGGAAGAATATGCCCTTGCCTATCAGATCGGCATTCACAGACATGTACCTGCCACCGGTGTAGATCACCGGCGTCCCGGCCAGGCAGGATTCGCGGGCCATGGTATCGCCGGAGGAGATGGTGAACAGGGCGAAGTGCATCAGGGAGTAGATGTCCCTCACGGGCTCCTGGAGGATGATGCAGTGGGGGGCGAAGCGATCGGTGAGGGACTTGTCCTCCAGCGAGAGGACGACGACCAGCCCCAAGCCCTTCAGCCGGCGGCAGTCTTCAGCCAACTGACCGGTCTCCAGGTGGGCGTAGTTCATGCTGATCTTGCTGACTTCCCTGATGAAGACATACCCTCCCGGTTTCAGCCCGTACTCACCCAGCGCCCCCTCGTCAGGCTGGAAGTACCTGGGATGGAGATACGCCAGTTCCTTGAACCCCCTGTAGTTGGCGATGTTCCTGCCCTGAAGCGGGATCTGAGCTGGCAGCAGGATACGGGTGGCGAAGGGCTTGTAAGGATAGAACCCCAGCTTGTACTCGATGTCGTCATCGAAGATGACCGAAGGCTTCCTGAGCAGAAACGTGGCGTGGCTGACTCCGATTCCACCGAAAGAGGCGACAACATCGAAATCATTCCGGCGGATGTAGGTCAGCAGGCGCAGGCAGCGATAGCCTGCACCGCATATCTTGCCCGGCAGGGATTTCCGGAATCTGCCGATGGAGGTGAAGGGGAAGCCGGGCAATTCCTGCTGAAGGATGGATACCAGCTTGCCTCTGGGCTGGAGGGTTATGTCGATCTGGCAGCCGTGTTCCTTCGCCAGTCGCCTGATGGCATTCTTGAAGAAGTTCACGTCCACGGGGTGGTTCAGGTCCACCAGTAGCTTCATCACTGCTTCCAGTCTCAGGCCCTTGCTGTCCGCCTTCAGTCCAGCTGCCGAAAGACCGCGGGGCTCAGCAGCCCAGCCAGGGACAGTGGCAGTCTGCGCCAGACCCCGGTGAAGACACGATACTTCATTCCGCTCCTATTGGAGGATACCAGGACGGGTGCCTTTGGATAGTAGTGGAAGTACAACTTCTCTGGCTTGGCCCCCCATTTCTCCTTGAAATGACTCAGTCCGACGTTCTCTGAGTCGGTCTTGCCGAAGTCGAAGGTGTGGAACCCTTGTTTGCTGCCGTCTTCGATGGCCTGCCAGGTAAGGAGATCGTTGGGAAACTGCTTGAGATACTGGTCGTGTGAGGCGGCGTAGGCATAGCCGGCCACACCGTTGAAATTGACCATCAGCGCACCGGCAATGAACTCATTGTGGTACTCCGCAAGATAGAGGCGGCAGTAGCCCTTCATGTGCTTGTGTATGGCCAGGAAGAACTCCCTTGGGTGGCCGGGAACCCCGAGCCTCTTCTTGCCCCGCAGGTTTAGCGAGTGGAAAGCCTGGCAGGCTTCCACGGAGTCATAGGTCTTGATCGCCACGTCTTCCTTCCTGGCCCGGCCGACCGCCCACCGGGCAACCCTGGCCAGCGTCTTTTGCCACATCTCCTTCGGTTCGGACAGCTTCATAAGGTGAACCAGGAAGTGGTCGTTCACCTCCAGACCGAGGGACACCGGGCGAATAGTCCTGATCTCCATGTAGGAGCATGACAGTTCGTCGCAAAGGCGCTTGGCCCGATCGACCAGGGCCATGGTCGCTTCTTCTGAATCGGCTATGGGCCCGCAGGTGTGCGAGAATGGCAGGGAGACCAACCGGTTGCTGGTCAGCATGCTTCGGATCTGGAACAGGGGCAGAATCCCGCAGAGCTTCCCCTCCCCGTCCCTGGCGAAGAGGTAGAAGGGCTTGTGGCGCAGGCTCTCCTCGATGACAGCCTTCCATTGGGGGAGGTGATAGTAGGTAGCTTCGGAGTGGCTGTGGACGTAGGCCTGCCATTCCTCGACGGATACTGGTGGATTGACTTCAACAGTGGTCATTGTCGGACTGCCTCAACTCTCCGGGCTCTCTCCTTCTTCAGGGATGGCCAAAGGATCAGCATTCGCTTGACGACGTTCACCGCCGTGTCGTTCATGAGGGAGAAAGCCCAGCCCAGCGGGCTGTCCGCCCATCTGCCCGCATGAGTGTTGAGGCAAAGGGCGGGGTGTTGCCCTGTCCTGACCAGGCCAATGAGCTCGGCGGTCGTCCGCAGCTGGGGAGTGGCTCTGGGCTGCCCCTGGCCGTCTCCCTTGGTGGGGACCCAGTCCTTCATCTTATACTCGCCCCCCCAGGTCCTGCCGGTGTCAGAGAGATAGAGCACCTCGCCCAGGGACATGTAGGCTTCACCCAGGACCCCCAGGGCCTTGAAATCGTGTTTCTGCCACAGGTGAACGTTGTCCCAGCGAGTCAGGGGGTTGCCGTGCTTGCTGATGGTCTTCACCTGAACCGATTCCCTGAACGCGCTGAGTTCACGTTCAAAGATCTTCATGGCCTTCTCGTAGTCTCCCCTGGCCTTGTCCAGCGTCTCATAGTGATAGCCAACCTCGTGGCCCAGAGAGGAGATTTCCTTCATGATCTTGGGCTTGAAGGTTCGCCGCTTGAAGCGGAAATAGTAGGTGGCCTTGACCCCCAGTCGGCTTTCTACCCGGGCCATCTTCAGCGCGGTATCAGCCGTCTGGTCAACGTCGTGTCTCATGATGACCAGTTTGGCGGGCAACTTGCCCGCCTCTACATAGTCGGCGATGGTCATCGGCACGTATCCAGACTGGAGCAGTGCCTGGCACAATTCTTCGTACCTCGTCAGGGTGAAGTCAAGGCTCATTGATTCCCCGCCTGCTGTCTGTCTCGCCGCGGCCGGCCCCGCTCAACCCCCGGCCTTCCCCGGGGGACGGACTCGGGGTGGAGGGACTGAAGACGATCTGATGCACGGTCCGTGGGTGGGAGACGTTCTTGGTGAAGAAGAGGGGCAGGCTGCCTACGGTGTCTGTCCCGTTGTGAGCCAGGATGCGGTGGGCCCTGCGGATGGATGCCTCAGCGGCTGTGCTCCTCCGGTCCGTCCGGCGGTGCAGGATACAGGAAGTCCTCCTGGCGAAGTCGTCCCAACTCTTGCTGCTGCTTTCAGTTTGAGGGACTCCTACTTCCAGCGTCCCCGTCTGTTTCCTCCGTCAGGTCCACCCGGATTCCAGGGGTTCCAGCTGAAACCTGCTCCGATGGCGGCCGCTAGTAGGTCCTTCTTCTCAGTGCGGCCGAAGACGACCCACTTGGTGTACATCCTCCAGGCGTAGTTCCTCAGAAGAAGCCAGGACACCTTGACGATGTACCTGCTGTACTTGATCTTGGACTTCTCTCCCTGGTATCGTGCCGGCATAGGCACTTCAACCACCCGGACTCCGGCGACGGCGAACTTGACCAGCAGATCGTTGCAGTAGCCGTAGTAGGTGTAGACGCTGTCCAGGTCGATCTTTCGCAGTGCCTCTGTGGTCACCGCGGTGTAGCCGTTCTGGGGATCCATGATGGCGTAGTTCCCTGATGAGACTCTGCTCAGCCACCGGAGCAGCCAGTTTCCCAGCCGCCGCCAGGCCGACATGCCCTTCAAGTGATCGATCGATGACATACGGTTGCCCTTGGTGTAGCCGGCCTCCCCTCTGACGATCGGGGTCAGCAGACTGGGGACCTGGGCCGGGTCCATCTGGTTGTCCCCGCCCATGACCATGGCGATATCCATGCCCTCATCAAGGCATCTCCTGTAGCCGGTGATGATGGCCGCCCCCACACCGCCGTTGGTGGTGTGGTCAATGGGCACCACCCTGTCATTGCCTGCGCTGAGCCGGGCTATGACGTCGTGTGTATGATCCGTGCTGCCGTCATTAATGGCATAGATCCTGTCGACGTACGAGGGCACATTCTCTATTGTCGGTACAATGAGCTGCTCCTCGTTGTAGGCCGGGACTATCACCCCCACCTTTCTACCCTGAAACATCGGTTTCCTCCATATCAGTCATCATATAGCATATCACATAGTCAGTTGGGCCATAAGAGGCCTCTTGAATGTGCCATTCTGGCTCTTCGACGCTGCCAGGCACAACTCCAGCACCTGGACCCCCTCTCGACCGTCAACCAAGGGATGTTCGCTGCCCTCGGCACACCTCAGGAAATGCTCCAGCTCCAGCTTCAGCGGCTCGGTCTTGGGTATCACCGCCTGCCATTCGTTTGCCCCGTTGTGGAGCACCAGCGTCTGGTGAATGTAGTCCAGATAGGCGATACCCTTGCTCCCGGTGACCACCAGGGTCCTGACCTTGTGAGGCGTGAACCAGTTTACTTCGATGGCGGCGGTGGCACGCCCGAAGTCCAGCATGATCACCGCATGATCTTCCTGTGTGGGGTGGATCAGGCGTCCGGACCGGGCAACTACGCCTATGGGATCGCGCCCCACGAGATAGCGGGCGATGTCGATGTCATGTGAGGCCGAGTCCAGCACAATGCCCACATCTCTGATCCGGCTGGCGAATGGCCCAACCCTCCTGGTGGAGATGATCATGATCTCGCCCAGAACTCCCTGGTCGATGACGGCCTTGAGTCCGGCCACCACAGGATTGAACCGTTCGACGTGACCGATGGCCAGCTTGGCGTGCATGTTCCGGGCCACCCTGAGCATCTCCTCGCCGTCCTTCAGGGTGGAGGCGATCGGCTTCTCCACTATGCAGTGAATACCCCTGTCCAGGAAGTCCAGGGCCACTTCACAGTGGAGACTGGTAGGCACCACTATGCTTACCGCGTCGGTCTGCGGAATCAGGTCCCGGTAGTCGCTGTAGTAGGGGATGCCGTACTGCCGACCCACTTCCCGGGCCTTGTCCGTGTCCACGTCGGCCACTCCCACCAACTCGCATGGCAACTGTGAATAGACCCTGGTATGGTGCTGCCCCATGGCGCCCAGGCCGACAACTCCAACTCTGATCATCTCAAACCTCTTGAACTGCACATGTTCCCGTTCAACGGCGGCCGCCGGACCGGGACGAAATCGCTTCTCTGGGGCGCTGTCTCATCCTGTTGAGATTGCCCTTGCCGACCCCCCTGAATACGAAGCCATGATCGACGAATGCCCTGGCGTCGAACATATTCCTCCCGTCAACCACCACCCTGGAGTTCAGCAGCCCTGACAGCCTCTCCGGCGTAATGGACCGGTACTGCTCGTGCTTGGTCATCAGGACCACGGCATCGCACTGCCTCAGGGCCCGGTCGAGATCACCTTCGATGGCATACCCCTCTCCATCCATGATGTGGGGGTCGTGAATGACGTATGTCGCTCCGCGGCGGGCCAACTCCTCCACCATCGGCACCGTCGGTGTGTTTCTGGCGTCGTCGGAGTTCTCCAGGAAGGCGTATCCCAGCACTGCGATGCGCGATCCCCGGATGCCCCTCCCGGCTTCCTTGAGTCCGTCCTCCAGAAGGTCGACCATATGAACGGGCATCCAGTCGTTCAGATGCCGGGCCCCGGCAAGTACCGATGGCGGGTACTGCTGCTTGGATCTGCCATATCTGTCGTACCCATGCATCAGGAGCCAGGTGTCCTTGGGCAGGCAATGTCCGCCTACTCCGGCTCCCGGGAGATGCATGTTGCGAACCGGGTTGGCGTGGGGCGCTGATGCGTCGTTGGGAAGCCCGTTGACCAGTTCCCTCACCTCGTGGACATCCGTGCCCATGGACTCGCAGAGCAGGGCCACCTCGTTGGCAAACGCGATCTGCACATCCCTGTAGGCGTTCTCCACGGTCTTGGCCACCTCGGCCGTGAGGATGTCGGTCCCGCAGACCGGCGCTCTCACAATGGAGCGGTAGAGCTCCACGGCCATGTGCCGGCTGGCCTCATCCATGGCGCCGACGATCTTGGGGTACTCCCTGACATTGTGAATCAGCCTGCCGACCATCACCCTCTCGTAGGAGAAGCACAGACCGAATCCCTGCGGCAGGCCGGCTGGCAGACCGGACACCTCCTCCAGGATCGGCTTGACCACATGCTCTGTGGTGCCCGGAGCCACGGTCGATTCAACTATGATGAGCATGCCGGCTCTCAGGTGTTTGCCTACCTGTCGGGAGGCTTCCTCTAGGGATTGGTACATCGGGGTGTGGCTCTCATCGGTGGGTGTCTGAACATCGATGAGAACGACATCCACGTCTCCTAGGACGGAGTAGTCGTCGGTTGCTCTGAACTTGCCCGCGCGGACCACCCGCTGCAATATCTCCGGGAGCTCAGGTTCATTGCCGCCTATGGGGCATCTCCCCTGATTCAGCCAGTCGATCTTCCATCCTGATCTGGTCGAGCGGCGCTGTATGCCGACCACGTCGTGTCCGGCGTCCGCCAGAAGAGCTGCGGCGGGAATGCCCACATAGCCCATGCCGATGACGGCGACTCTTCTCTTGTTCATGATCCCGACCTCGCCGGCTTCTCGCTGCCCTGTCTGACTGATTCCCGGGCTGACCTAGGGGCAGCCTTGCCCCGGATTCTCTGGGCGGGGTTCCCCACTACGACTGCCCCGGTGGGGACGTCTTTGGTCACCACCGCGCCGGAGCCGACGATGGCCTTCTCCCCGATGGTGATGCCGGGAAGTATGGTGGAGTTGGCCCCGATCCGGGCTCCTCTCTTGATGGTGGCTCCCGCGAGCTTGGCCCCGTATTCCATGTACTTGTCATTGGTGGTTACCGAGCAGGGGCCGAGGAACACCCCGTCCTCGACCACCGTGTAGGCCGTGAGATAGACATTGGTCTGCATGGCCACTTGATTCCCCACCCGGCAGTGCCCATCGACGACGGTGTTGGTGCCCACCAGGACATCGTCACCCATCTCGGTGCCCTCACGGATGAGGACGTTGTGACCCGTCTTGAACCCCTTGCCGATCGACACGTCGGAGTAGATGACGGTCCCGGACCTGATGCGGGAGTTGGGTCCAATGGACAGCACCCCATCGTCGCGATGGCCCAGGACCACGTTCTCCTCGACCACCGTTCCTTCGCCGACATGCACTCGTCCCCGCACCAGTGTGCTCTGGGGTAGCCGGGCGACCACTGTCCCTGAGTGGTGATCGCCGGCACAGGCGGCCTCTGAGGACTGCGGTGGATGCGCGGTCTCTGCTGCGCAGGCACATGACTGGTGGCAGTGGCGGCCATTGCGAGCCTCCCTGATACTGTTGACGATGTAGTTGAGATCCTGATCACTCAGTCCGGGATGCACCGGCAGGGAGAGGGTCTCTCTGGCCACCTGCTCTGAAACGGGGAATGAGCCGTCGTAGCCCAGCCTCTGGTACAGGGGCTGCTTGTGAATGGGTATGGGATAGTGCACCCCGGTCATGATCCCTCGCTCCTTGAGAGCGGCGGCCAGTTCATCCCGGGACATGCCGAAGCGGCCGGTCACCCGGACGGTAAACTGGTGGAAGACGTGCTTGCGGTCCGGGCCGACGATAGGAATAGCCAGGCCTTCGATTCCGGCCAGCTGGCCAGCGAGGAAGGCGGCGTTCCTTGTGCGCCTGTCATTGAACTCATCCAGCTTCCGCATCTGACAGATGCCGCATGCCGCAGCGATGTCCGTCATCCTGTAGTTGAACCCCAGGATCTGATGTAGGTACTTCTCGCTCTGTCCATGACTCCGCAGTAGCCTGCCCTGCTGGGCGATATCGGCGTTGTCGGTGGTGATCATTCCTCCCTCGCCGGTGGTGATGTTCTTGGTGGCGTAGAAGGAGAAGCAGCCGATGCCGAATGATCCCACCTTCCGGCCCCGGTACTCAGCCCCGTGGGCCTGGCAGGCGTCTTCGACCAGGGTCAGATTGTGCTCCCCGCAAATGCGGGTGATCTGGTCCATATCACACGGCTGACCGTAGAGGTGAACGATGATCACGGCTTTGGTGCGCGGGTTCACCGCCTGCCTGAGAAGGCGGGGACTGATGTTGAAGGTCTCCTTGTCGATGTCGACGAACACCGGCCGGGCATTGCAGAAGAGGATGGCGTTGGCGGTAGAGACAAAGGAAAAGGGGGTAGTGACTACCTCGTCGCCCTCGCCCACCCCCGCTGCCAGCAGGGCCAGGTGGAGGGCTGCTGTTCCGGTGTTCAGGGCCACGGCGTGCCTGATGCCGACGTAGTCGGCGAAGAGCTGTTCGAACCGGGCAACCTCCGAACCCTGGACCAGCATGCCCGACTTGAGGACATCGGTCACGGCCTGAATCTCGTCACTGCCCAGTGACGGTTCAGAGATCGTCAGCATGTCATGAACCCCCCCGGTTCCCATCTACTGCTTGGACCACCTATCCATCATCTTCGTTATTGTCAAGTTCCACTCGCTTTCTGGTTAGGTACGTAAACGACCATGCTAGCACGCCCGAATGGGTATGTCAACAACATTCCAGATCATTGCTGACAGGATCATAGCGCATATGCCAAGAGGCATCAATGGCAGAGGATCTTCCACAGCTGCGCTGTGTTGACGCGGAATGCCGGGCATCGGCATGCCAGGACTCTGGCGATCGAACCCGTTCGAAGCTGATGTTATCTCCCGGCGTCTGTAGGTCATCTGTCGTTCCTCAAGTAGTTCGCTTCGCGGAAGGGTGGACATCTTGCCCGCCCTTCCGGCCAGCCCATCTCCTATTGCTGCGGCTGCTTGGGCATTCCCTTGATCAACCAGAAGCCTATGCCCCCGATGGCCGCCGCGGCTCCCAGTCCAATGACTATCCAGACCCAGGTGGGCATGCCGCCGTCTTCCGACGGCTCGACAGGGGTCTCCTCCTCAGCGACGAGGATGCCGTTGCTGCTGCCCACGGCGCTCCACAGCCCCTCACCATTCTTGGCCTTGACCGAGAAGTAGTAGGTGCTGCCCACGCTGAGGTTGAGGCCGGTCCTGGTCAGGCTGGTCCCGGTGCCTGCCGATGTCCAGTTCACCAGATCGGTGTCCCCGGCTGAGGTGCCTATGGCGTACTGGTACTCGGCAACACCCGACTCAGCATCGGACGAAGTCCAGGTGGCATGAAGCTGGGTCAGGTTGGTGGTGGACTCCCCGCCGTCGCTGACCACCGGCGTGGTCGGTGGAGTGGTGTCGGGCACGGGAGCCGCTACAGTGGCGAAGGTGAGGTCTGCTGAGACGGCCTCGTTGTTGGAGGCATCCTTCGACTTCACCCTGTAGTGGTAGGTGGTGCCGGCCGTCAACCCGGTCAGGCTGACGCTGTGGCTAGTAGCCAGGGTGGCATCCAGGGTGGTGGCCGAGCCGTATTGGCTGGTCAGGCCATACTCCACCTGACTGGTGGCCGCCTCGTTGGTGGTCCAGGTGATGGTGGCCCCGGTCTGGGTCATCCCGCTCGCGGTTACAGCGGAGATGGCCGGCGGGGTGACGTCCAGGGTGGTGAAAGTGTACACGTTTGACAGGGTCCACAAACCAGAGCCCTGGGTATCCCTTGATTTCACCATGTAGTGGTAGGTGGTGCCGGAGGCAAGCCCGGTCAGAACCATCGTGTGGCTGGTCACCAGGGTGGCATCCTCATCTGTGGTTGTCCCCAGGCTTGCGGTCAGTCCATACTCCATCTGGCTGGTGGCCAGTTCGTCGGTGGTCCAGGTGATGTTGGCGCCTGTAGCGGTGATGTCGGTAGCTGCCACGTCGGAGATCACTGGCTTGGTGGTATGTGGCGTGGTGAAGTTGAAGTCGGCCGAGTGGGACTCGCGCCCCAGACCGTCCTTGGATTTCACCCTGTAGTGGTAGGTGGTCGCCCGTGTGAGCCCGGTGAGATTCACGGTGTGGCTAGTCACCAAGTCTGTGTCCAGTGTGGTGGACGAGCCGTACTGAACCGTGATCCCATACTCCACCTGGCTGGTTCCGGGTTGATCGGTGGTCCAGGTGATGGTGGCGGTGTTCTCGCCTATGTCGCTAGCGTTCACAAAGGAGAATACCAGCGTCTGCGCACTCAGGGTGAAGTTCTTGCCGGTGATCTCGTCGGGTCCTGCTACGAGCACCGGTTGAGCCAGAGCAATGTCGGTGACATTATCGTAGTACTTGCTGAAGTAGCCGTCGGCCTCTGCCTGGAGGATATAGCTGCCCAAGTCGATGTTGTTACCCAGCACGTAGCTGCCATCCGCACGAGACCAGGCCTCATCCATCAGCTCAGAGGTGACGTTGTCAAAGGCCATGATCCGGGCGCCATAGATGGGGGCGGTTCCACCCTCCTCCAAGACGGAGCCCTTTATGGAAGCACCGGCCGCAAGGACGAAGTCGATGCCCGTGATCTTACTGGTGCCTGTGATCGTGACCGGGTCGGCGGAATCGGAGAAGAACCCGTCCGCGTCGACGCTGACCTTGTAGCCGCCGGGTAGGATGTTGTTGCCCACGGTGTAGCTGCCGTTGTCGCTGGTCCAGGCATCGTCCACCATCTGATCTGCGCTGTCGTAGGCCATGACATGCGCGCCGTAGATCGGGGTCCCATTGTCCGTATGGACCGTGCCCGATATGGAGCCGCCCTCGGCCAGGGTGAAGTTGACGCCCGGGGTATCGGTGGATAGAGTCACCGTGACCGGGGTGGCCGAGGTGGAGTCTGTAGCGTTGTCGTAGTACTCGCTCAAGTACCCATCGGCTTCGGCCTTCACCTTGTAGCTTCCGGGATCCATATTGTTGCCCACAGTGTAGGTGCCGTTCTCACTGGTCCAGGCATCATCCACCATCTGATCCGCGCTGTCATAGGCGATGACGCGGGCACCAATAATGGGCGTTGTCCCATCTGCCTGGTGGACGGAGCCTGACAGCGAGCCGCCCTCCCCAAGAGCGAAGTCAATGCCGCTGGTAGTATTGGGGTCGTCGACAGAAACCTCTTGAGCTGAGCCAGGGGTGGTGTCACCGTTGTAGTACTGGCTGAAGTATCTGTCAGCCTCTGCCTTCAGCCGGTAGGTGCCGTCGGCTAGTCCCGATATGGTGTAGCTGCCGTTCTCGTCGGTGAAGCCGGTGCCGGCGGGGATCACCTGCCCCAGTCCGAGATCGGCGTCCCAGTCGTAGGCGTAGACCGTGGTACTCGGAATGGGCGTGGTCGTGCCTTCCACGTACACATGCCCCGTGATCTTGCCGTCGGCCGCCATGGCCACGCCCGCCATGCTCAAGACAGAACCCAGCGCAAGGACAACCACAACGACGATACTCACGATCCTACGCACGCTTCTCCTCCTTCATATGCACCCATCCGGATGGAATGGCCGCGACCCTGGCTGAAGACACCCTGAGGGAAACGTTGGGAAGCCGGGCTGCGTTTCGTCTGATCAACATACCTCTGAAAAAAGAGAGACCGACCCCTTCGGATCGGTTTCACTATTGGCTCCCCGCCGTCAAAGTGACCAAATCGAGACGGCGGCTCAACGCCCTCCTCGGGACTACGATGCTGTCGGGCAGATCTGAGAAAGCTACCGGTCCATCATCTCCTTCAAAACGTTTAGTCGCCAGCGTTGAGCGGAATCCCTCACTCTGTCGGGCCAAAAGACCACAGACCTGGCACTCCGCCTCCGCTGCGCAGAGCCGGTACCATTATGGAGTGCCCCGCCCGTATTTGGAAGTAATCCAGTTCTAGAAGATATTTCTACTGCAGGGCGCAGATGGGCCATGCTTCCCTCGAGGCAGGCATGTTGGCGGATCACGTTTCTTGATATAATGCCCAATCATACCGCTCCCGATGCCAGAATCCCCTTGATGCACCGAGAAGCATGCCGAGGACACTGAGCTCTTCGGCTCTGAGCAGTGACTGAATCCATCACTGCGGGTGGAGGAAGACAATGACCAATCCCTCTGGAACCAGTGTTGAACCGGACATCGAGATCAAGGGTGCGCTTGAGGGCATTGTCGGGCATCAGAACGTGGTCGATGCCCCGGACATCCTCAAAGCCCATGGTGGTGACTGCAGCTTCGCCGCTGGGTGTCCGCCTCTCTTCCTGGTGAAGCCCCAGCAGGCGGAGCAGGTTCATCAACTGGTCAGATGGGCCAACCGAACCCTGATGCCCCTGATTCCCGTGAGCTCAGGCCCTCCTCATTTCAAAGGCGACACTGTCCCCACGCTGGGCGGAGTGGTGGTGGACCTGTCGGGGATGAACAAGATGCTCCGCATTGACCGGAGGAACCGCGTGGCGATGATCGAGCCGGGGACGACGTTCTCGGCTCTGAAGTCCGAGGTGGAGAAGCAGAACATGCGTTTGATGCTCCCGCTGGCGCCGAGGCGCACCAAGTCGGTACTGGGGAGCTACATGGAGCGCGACCCGATACTGGTGCCGAAATACCACTGGGATATGTCGGATCCCCTCTGCTGCACGGAAGTGGTCTTTGGGACGGGTGAGGTGTTCAGGACGGGTGCCGCGTCGGGACCGGGCACACTCGACGAACAGCGGGAGTCGGGTCAAGCACAGAAGAACCCCCTGGGCCCCGGGCCCAGCGATCTGTTCAGAGTGGTGCAGGGGGCTCAGGGTACGCTGGGGATAGTCACCTGGGCCACGGTCCGACTGGAGCTTCTGCCATCCGTCAGGAAGCTGTTCATGGTGGGCTGCACCGCAGTCGAGGAGGTCATCGACTTCATCTACCGGCTGCAGCGCCTGAAACTGGGAGACGAATGCCTCGTCCTCGATCGGCTGAATCTGGCCTCACTGCTTGAACATGACTCTCGATGCATCGAGGAGTGCCGCTCTGCGCTCCCGGCGTACATCCTGGTCTTCGTCATCGCGGGCTACGAGAGGTTTCCGGAGGAACGGGTGGACTACCAGACCAAGGACATGCTGGAGATCGCCCAGCGCTGCGGCGTACGTCCGGTGGCAACGCTCCCCGGGGTGGATTCCGGGAGGCTTCTCCAGGTACTGAGCGAGCCGAGTGCCGAGCCATACTGGAAGCTACGCTATCGGGGCAGCAACGCCGAGATATTCTTCCTGACCACCCTGGATCGATCAGCGCAGTTCATCGAAACCATGCGCGGGGTTGCCCGGGAAGCAGGCTTCCCCACGGCCAGCATGGGCACGTACATCCAGCCCATACAGCAGGGGCGCTCCTGCCATGTGGAGTTTGACTTGGCATTCGATGCGAACGAGGAGACGGAGGTGGCTCTGGCGAAGAGGACCCTCGAACTGGCAGGCAAGGCCTTGATGCAGAAGGGGGCCTTCTTATCCAGGCCCTACGGGGGATGGGTGGACATGATAGGCAGTGACTGCGCCGAGAACGTCATAGCCCTGAGAAAGGTGAAGAGGATCTTCGATCCCAACAACATAATGAACCCCGGCAAGCTCTGTTTCTAGCCGGCTCGGAAAGATGCAGATCGTTGTCTGTGTCAAGCAAGTGGTCGACCCGGAGATGCCCCATTCTGCCTTCAGGGTTGACCCGGAGCAAAAACGGGTGGTGCCGCCACCGGGCACTCCGCCGGTGCTGTCTCCCTTTGACCAGAATGCCCTTGAGGCGGCACTGCAGATCAGGGATCGGCTCGGCGCGAAGGTCATTGCCGTGAGCATGGGGAGCAGCCTGGCCCGTCCTGTGCTGAGCAGGACGCTGGCGGCCGGAGCAGACGAACTCATTCTTCTGGAAGACCCGTCGTTCCGGGACTTGGACAGCTTCGCCGCCGCCGGCGTTCTGGCCGCAGCCGTGAGGAAGATCGGGGAAGTCGACATGGTCTTCACCGGCCGCCAGTCGTCGGACTGGGACTCAGGGATTACCGGCTGCGTCCTGGCGGAGGAGTTGGGTTTCCCCTGCATCACCGTGGCCAGCAAGGTGGAGATCGCTGACGGGCAGGTGAGGGTTGAGCGGGTCATCGCGGATGGCTTTGAGGTTGTTGAAGCGCCCCTTCCATGCGTCGTCACCATCGATAGCGCGCTGGGGGAACTGCGTCAGGTCACACTGCAGGCCCTGTCGGCTGCGCGAAAGAAGCCACTGCGTCTGTGGAAGGCGGCGGACCTGGATCTACCCCCGCTGCCACCGCCTCGCTGTGAACTGCTTGACTTGTTCGTGCCGAAGCGGGAAACGAACTGCGAGTTCATGGACGGAGACACTCCCGGAGCCGCGGCAGCCAGGCTGGCCGAGAGACTGCGAGAGGAGGGCCTCCTGTGACCGAGGGGAGGGAGAGAGAATGATACTTGAACTCAAGGACTACCTGGATGACATGAAGAGGTGTGCCAGGTGTTCGCTGTGCAAGTGGCCGCCCCTGGCGCAGATGAAGAGCTGGAGGTTCTCCAACAACTGCCCCAGCATCGCCAGATACAACTTCCACACGTATTCCGGCGGCGGAAGGATGGCCCTGGGGCTGGCCCTGGCCGAAGGACGGCTCGACACCATAACTGATGAGCTGCTGAACATCGTCTACCGGTGCACAGCCTGTGGTGCCTGCGATTCATCCTGCAAGTACAACGCCGAACTTGAGGTACTGTGGCCCATCTACTCCACCCGTGCGCATCTTGCCGGCATGGGCTACTTCCTCCCCGAACACTCCATGATCATTGACAGCCTGAGGAAGGAAGACAACACCCTGATGAAGCCCAAGGCTGACCGCGGCAAGTGGGCCGAGGGTCTTGGTGTCAAGGATCTCTCCAAGGGTGAGAAGGCAGAGGTTGTCTACCATGCTGGGTGTCTCTACTGCTACGACCCTGAGCTGTCGGCCATAGCCAGAGACACGGTCCTGCTCCTGAAGCAGGCAGGCGTTGATGTGGGCATCAGGGGCAGCCAGGAGACATGCTGTGGCAGCACCGCCTTCCAGTTGGGCTTCCAGGGCGAGTTCATCAAGTTCGCCGAGAGCAACATTGACGACTGGAATGCCGCCGGCGTGGCCAGGGTTGTCACCTCATGCGCCTGCGGATTCGGCATCATGAAGTCGGTCTATCCCCTCCTGGGCAGGCAAATGAAGTTCGAGGTGCTTCATATCACCCAGTATCTCGATGAGCTGCTCAAACAGGGCAAGTTGAGGTTCTCCCGGAGCTTCCCCGCGCGGGTGACCTACCATGATCCCTGCAACCTGGGTCGGAAATCGGAGACATACGTCCCCTGGAAGGGCACGGAGAAGAAGGTCCTCGGCCAGTTCATCCTGAGGGAACCCGAGAAGGCCGTGAGCCGCGGCTGGAACGGCGTCTATGAACCTCCCCGCGACATCATCAGGAGCGTGCCCGGCATCCAGTTCGTGGAGATGGAGAGGATCATGGAGTACTCCTGGTGCTGTGGGGCCGGCTCAGGAGTCAAGCAGACCATGAACGATCTGGCCCTTTGGACGGCGTCCGAACGCATAGCGGAGGCGAAATCCGTGGGTGGCGAAGCCATTGTCACTGCCTGTGCGTGGTGTGAGCAGAACCTGAAGGAGGCCGTTAGGCAGACCGGAGGCAATCTCATGGTCTATGACATCGTAGAGCTGGTCAGGCAAGCGCTATGAGCACGGTTTGGAGTGAAGGAGGCAACCATGGCCCTTCGCAGAGATACCTACAGATTGTTTGAGAACGTCGTCGGTCCGGAGAACATATCGGATGAGCCGGCGGTCCTCCGGTCCTACATGTACCAGCCCTTTGGCTCGAAGGAAGGAGTGTGGGCTGAGATCTCGCCCGAGGCCGTTATTCTGCCGGCGACCACTGAAGAGGTCGTGGCCATAGCCAAGATATGTAACAGGTACGGCATTGTGTTCAAGCCCATGAGCACCGGCTGGGGGCTTCACAATCTGCCGGGGGTGGAAGGGGCAGTGTCCCTTGACCTGCGCCGCATGAACCGCATCCTGGAGATCGATGAGAAGAACATGTACGCGGTAGTCGAGCCGCACGTGATCTGCATGCAGCTCCAGGTAGAGGCGATGAAGAGGGGACTCAACTGCCACATCATCGGTGCAGGCTCCAACACCTCGGTCCTGGCCAGTGCGACCTCAGTAGTCGGCTACGGGCCGGATGGACTCAGTATGGGCTTCAGCGGGCGCAATCTTCTGGGGGTGGAGTGGGTACTCCCCACCGGCGATGTTCTGAAGCTGGGATCTCCGGGAGCGGGGTCCGGCTGGTTCTGTGGCGACGGTCCAGGGCCCAGCCTGCGGGGCATCATAAGGGGATGGGAAGGGGCCTGGGGCGGTCTGGGAGTGTTCACCAAGTGCGCTGTCAAGCTGTTCCACTGGAACGGGCCGCCCGAGTTGGAGATGAAGCGGACGCCGCCGAACTACGTGCTCAAGGAGCCGATCAAGAACATGAAGGTAGCTCTGTTCAGTTTCCCAACCATTGAGAAGCTGGCGGAAGCCGCTTTGCAGTTGGGTGAGGCGGAGATCGGATGGTTCGTTTCGCGGCTGAGCCCATCCTTCGTTGGCCTGCAGATGGCATCGGGGGCCAACTACGTGGCCACCTGGCAGACGGGGATGCTTCAGGAAATGCTCAAGTACAGCTTCCTCTTTGTCATCTTCGCCAACTCCGAAGGGGAGTTTGACTACCAGCAGAAGGTGCTCGCCCAAGTCCTGGGAGACACCGGCGGGCAGATCTCACCGGTGTCGGAGTCCAGGGAAATGCAGGAACTGACGGCGACGGCCGTGATCAAAGTGGACGAGGTCACCCGATCGTGCTTCCGCACCACAGGGGGATTCAACACGTCCTTCGGAGCCATGGATACAGTGGACCTGGCCATGAGCCAGATCAAGGCTGGAAGGGTGCTCAAGGACAAGTACATCCGAAGGGGCGTGATCATGGACGATGGCGGAGACAATTCCGCAACACTGGTGTTCGACCAGGGACACATGGCCTACACCGAGATGCTGCTGATGTACGATCACCACGACCATGATTCCGCAGAAGGTGCCTATCAGTATCTGACTGAGTCCAATCAGGCGATGCTGGATCAGAAGCTTGGCACACCGATATTCCAGGTTTCTCAGGTGGGCCAGGGAAAGCATGGGATGTTCGGGTCGGCATGTTACAACTATGACAAGTGGCTGCGCAGAATCAAGAGGCAGTTTGACCCCAACAACGCCTGTGATCCCACCGCCTATTCATCACCGGAGGAATGACATCGACTGCACTGTTGGGCTCGATCGAAGTCCAGAAACAGGGTCATGAGGAGGTGCCTGGATGAGCAGCTATGATCTGATTGTGGTGGGGGGTGGCCCGGGGGGGAGCGCGGCAGCCAAGGAGGCCGCTGACGCCGGCCTCAAGACGATCGTCTTTGAGAGGGGACGATTCTGTGGCGAGAAGAACTCATCGGGCTTTGGATTATCACCCAAGGCGGCCCGGGATTTTGAGTACATCAAGGAACTCGATCTGCCCTCGCTGTGGCCGACCAAGTTCGGCGTGATGCACATTGTGCAGCCTCAGCCTTCGAACGCGGACCGGATGACCTGGGGGCTGACACCGCCGCGGCGCAACAGCTACCCGCAAGCCAGCGAGTACATGGTGCAGATGATGTACCGGCCCGAGTTCGACCAGTGGATGATGGAGAAGGCTACTTCGGCAGGGGCGGAGCTGAAGCTGACCGCTCTCATCAACAACGTCATCCGGGAGGGCGAACAGGTGGTGGGTGTCGTAGACCACGAAGGCCACCAGTACCGGGCACCAGTGGTGATTGCCGCAGACGGTGCTCGTTCCCTAGTGGCTCAGAAGGCCGGGTTGAGAAAGAAATGGGACAAGGATCAGGTGACAGTGCTGGCCACCCTTGATTTCGAGGCCGATCCGGAGCGCATTGCCGAGTACTGCGGCGACACGAACGTCCACATCTTCATGGGGCCGGACCGGGGAGGCTACGTCACCATTACGCGAACCGGATTCCACATAGGTTCACGCCCGGCGAAGACACTGCTCGATGAAGTGGACGCGGGCCGCAACTTGTCCAGCACCTCTGTCATGGACAATGCGCGCCTGGACTTCGTCCAGCGCCTCATCAAGGCGACTAGGGCCAAGCCGAGGGAATTCCAGCTCACCCACCTGCCCTGGTTGAAGAAGTTCAACGAGAGGATCTATACCGGGGGCCTCATGCTCACCGGCGACGCTGCAGGGGTCCCTGAACCGTTCATGGCGGAAGGGGTCTGGCAGGCGATGTATTCGTCAAGGCTTGCGGCTCAGACTGCTGTGCGGGCGCACAAGGACAAGGACTTCTCCAAAGCATACTTCAAGCAGTACATGGAAGAGCTCAAGGCATCGCCCGTAGGGGTTGACTTCACGGCGGGCACGGTCCTCAGAGACTTCTTCTCGGAATGGACCTCCCAGACGTTCTACGATCTGTTTGACAACGTGGCGGATGCCATGTTCTACGGAATGCTCACCATGGCTGAACCCCATGCTCAAGGAATGATGCGTGTACCCGGAATAGTGGTGGATATGATCCCCCAACTGCTCTTCCTGGCCCGCTACTACTTCCCGATAACGGAGGAAGCCTCAAGGGAAAAGACAGCCAACTTCATGGCTGGGATGAGGGCGATGGTCCCTCTGATCAAGAGCATGATGCCGCCGGCAGCAGGAGGGAAGTGATCATGGAGAAGCATCCTATACAGAAGAGACAACTCGTCAAAGTGATCGAATCACCCGTCGACTTCATCAAGGTAGACCAACAGAAATGCGTCGGCTGCCGGAACTGCGTCATAATCTGCGGCATGAACCTGTGGAAAGTGAGTGACGGCAAGGCCGCTCTGGCCGCCGACTACCGGAGGTTCTGCACGGAGTGCGCATCGTGCTTCACCGTTTGCGACTATGATGCCATCGAGTTCACCTTCCCACCGCCCGGGTACGGCGTGGTGTACGAGAAAGGCTGATCCTCGGGATTCCGAAGCAATACCCGTGCGGAGGGCGGCCTCAAGACACGAAGGTCTTTGCGGTGGTGAGGCGCAGAGGACTCGAACCTCTAACCGGCTGATTAAGAGTCAGCTGCTCTACCTGTTGAGCTAGCGCCCCCCGTTGAAGCCTACCTATTCTATCGCAAACCGGAAGCGGAAGACAAGGCGATTCCGTTCGGCGTCGGCCATCTTGCCCTATGGAGCGGCGGATAGGATGAAGCCGCGCTGGATCAGCTATTGACGGATTCGGATGCAACTGTCTAGAATGATTGCGGCCTGCAGAGATCATATCTCAGATGGCAGATAGGCAGAACGCATAGGCTCAGGAGGTGTGGATCATGGAGTTTGTCAGCATGTTGGTCATCCTCCCTTCCGTCCTGACTGTTGTGGCTCTGATCTACCTGGTGACCAGGGGCCTGCCGCAACGAGGGGATGATTTCAGTGCACAGCGGGCCCTCATAGCCTACAGCTACACCTTGATCGCTCTGAGCGTGGTGGCCGGGGCAGTGGGATTGTTCTACTTCGTCAGAATCGGCATGATGGAGGCCTACCGTCTGGAGTGGCCCTTCAAGGATGTGGTCCTTGCCTCTGTTCTGACCGGCACTGGTATTGTGCTGTCACTCCTCCATCTGTTGACCCGGAACAGGGTGAGGGCCGGGGCGGAGCCGGCAGCGGGTCTGGCGAAGCGGCAGTACCTCTCCTGGATGGTCTTCGCCTTCGGGATAGCAGCGCTGGTGACGCTTCCTCTGGCACTGTACCAGGCCATTCAGTACTACCGTGACGAGGTCTATGCTGCCCCCGCCACCGAGATATCAGTAGCGGTGGTGGTCGTGGTTGTCTGGGCCTACTATCTTTTCAGAACCCTTCGAGAAGTCTAACTGCTCGCTGCGCACGGTTGGCGCGGGGCGGGAAGCCTGCAAAGGGACTGACGTCGGTCTCTTTGGCCTTCCAAACTGCGGCTGCAGTCCTCGGGGCAACCGGCGGCGGGATTTCGAGACGGCGCTTCCCGCCGAACCACCGGCTTCTCCCCGCCCCGCGTTCCGCCCGGAACGGTCTTGTCTGGCCGGATAGAAATATCTTCTAGAACAGAGTCACTTCCCAAGCGGTGCATGGCGGACCATAATGGTGTCCGATCCGTGGAGGGGAGGTGATAGGCAATGGTCTTCCTGACCTGCCCCACCTGCGGGGGTGGAGGGTACGTGCAGAGTCAGCTTTGTGCCAGGTGCCGCGGTTTCGGCGAGGTCATGGGACCGCGCAGATCGGCCCTGGTGAAGGCGACCCAGCGGAGGCAGATGCCGATGCCTGCACGTCGAAGTGGTTCCCTCCCGCGATGGCATATCGGCCTAATCTAGCGCAGATCGGCGCAACGGGATCACCGGGTCACCCGACCCGAGATCACCTCTCGCTGGGCTGGGGTTTCCCCTCTTCGTCAACCCCGGCCCAGTCCCCCTTTCTTCGTGGCAGAGAACGGAGCTGGGGCATCAGTGATGGGATGCAGGCGGGACCGCCACAACCTTGTATGTCTTGATCAGGCCCTTGGCCTCCGTGAGCAGCCCGAGACAGAGCAGCACCGTCTTGCCGACGGTGACGTCGTAGCGCATGGCGTTGCCGTTGATGGCGACGTTCGCCAGTTGAAGGCCTCCTCTCTTGAAGGTCTCGCGGAAGAACTCCTCGATGTTCTGGCGACCCTTCACGTCGATTGCCTGGAAGCCCAGGGCAGAGGGGGCATCGTCGTAGAACCCCCCGTCTTCTGCGAAGAGGGCGGCCACCCCGCCGGCGTCTCCAGCCTTGAGGCATTGACTGTACTTCTCCAGCAGTGCTGACAACTGTCTGTCCTCCTCTCTCCGGTTCTGCCTGAGACTATCAGAGACTGTATCGTGGGTCAATGGAGCGGTCTGTCCTGATGGGGCTCGATTGCCGGCCCAAGGTCGTCCGAGGGGGGCCAGCCGGGCGTTGGTGCACGGAAGATGAGCATGATAACATCTATGAAGGGGCGGTTCAGTCAGGCAGGCGCTGTCCGCCGTCAACTGGAGAGAGGGGGCGAAGGCAGTATGGGTTTGATGATAGAGGCGATCCGTCGGCGTGTCTCGGTGAGAACATATGCGGCACGGCCCGTCGAGGAGGACAAGAAACTGGCGGTGGTCGATCTCTTCCGTGCCAACGCTGCCGGCCCTTTCGGTCAGCCGGTCAGATTCGCGCTGGTTGATTTCTCAGAAATGGAGCGGGAAGAGGTCAGGACCCTGGGGACCTACGGGACCATCAGGGGTGCCCGGATGTACATTGTCAGTGCGGTCAGAGACGGCCGGGGGGCGATGGAGGACCTGGGGTACTGTTTCGAGAAGGTGATACTGGGAGCCACCTCCCTGGGGCTGGGAACCTGCTGGATGGGGGGCACCTTCCGCAGAGCGAGCTTCGCCCGGAGGATAGCAGCCTCGGAGGGCGAACTGGTCCCGGCGGTCAGCCCCATCGGGTACGCCGGTGACAAGAGATCCGTCATGGATCGGCTGTTCCGGCGGTTTGCCGGGTCCGACGCGCGCAAGCCTTGGGATGAGCTGTTCTTCGATAGCGGAATGACAGAGCCTCTGGCGAGAGAGGCGACGGGCGGCTATGCCACGGCGCTTGAGTGTGTCAGGCTGGGGCCCTCCGCATCAAACAAACAGCCCTGGCGAGTCGTGAGACAGGGGGATGGCCTCTTCCATTTCTACCTGAAGCGAACGCCGGGCTATGACAGGATGGTGAGATCGACGGACCTGCAGCTTGTGGACATGGGCATTGCCCTGAGTCACTTCGAGCTGGTGGCCAGGGAAGACGGGTTAGCCGGCGGGTGGGTTCAAGCTCCGCCCGATCTTGATGCGGGCAGCCTCAGGTATGTCCTGAGCTGGAGGGCAGCGTAGATACTGCTGCCTGGAGGCTTGCGCACCGCGCGGACGAGCCCGGGAGATATGGCGGCGGCTCAATCGGCGTTGGCCAGCACCGACACAATTCCGAAGAACAGGCCCACGAAGCCGAGGCAGATGGTTGACAGCCGTCTCGACGTCGGGATGGCGGGATATGTGGACTGAGCCGGCTCCCGGAGAGCGCCTTCCAGAAGTCCCTCGGGGGTATCTTGGAGGGCACCCTCGCTTGTCGGCCCCTGTTCGGACTCTACCCCGATGACCGACCTCGGCCACCCCGTGAATCCGGCCACCAGGAAGACTATCCCTAGGGCGAGCAGCAACACGCCGACGAACATCATCCGGCGTCTGCCTTCATCCTGCCAGGCTCCTCTCCGGGCATTCCGGGTGAGGGAGAGTCCACTGCTGCGTCACGCGCCATCCAGCAGTCTCTTCACTTCGGCCAGGATCTCAATCTCGTGCGACGGCGGGCTGACCTGCGGTCCGCCCGGCTGAATGGTGGTATCCGGGCTGTCACTGCTGCCGTGAAGCCGGTTGTGGCTGCGGACGATCTCCACCAGCTTCTGCAGTTGCCGGTTCAGCTTCTCGGTCCTCTCCGTCAGCTCGATGCTTGCATTGACTAGCTGACTGGTGGCCTTCTCCAATTGGTCCAATGCCTTCGTGAAGTCGTTCATGTTTCCCCCCTCACAGCCGCTCTGGCTGGCGCACGCTGCCGTCTGTGCGCCGACGGCCGCCCCGGCTGGTGACCAAGACCATATCACAGGGAGCGGGTATTGTTCAACTCGAGCTCGGCCTCGAGATCAGGCTCGCCTTGCCCGGTTGCCTCTGCCCTGCTGTGGGCGAGGATGAACGACAAGAGGCTGGACTGGCCCGAGGGCCCTGTCCAGCCTCTTCACGTTTCTTGGTAGCGGGGGTTGGATTTGAACCAACGACCTTCGGGTTATGGGCCCGACGAGCTACCACTGCTCCACCCCGCGGTGTTGACGTATTGCTGCAGAGAGAGCAGATCAAGCCCTCGACCATTAGTACGGCTCAGCTGAACGGATTACTCCGCTTGCACCCGCCGCCTATCAAGCAAGTAGTCTTCTTGCGGTCTTACCCCTTCCCTTGCGGGAGGGTGGGAGATCTCATCTTGGGGTGGGCTTCGCACTTTAGATGCTTTCAGCGCTTATCCCATCCAGACATAGCTACCCAGCGGTGCCGTTGGCACGACAACTGGCACACCAGAGGTCTGTCCCTCTCGATCCTCTCGTACTAGAGAGAGCTCCCCTCAAATCTCCTACGCCCACGACAGATAGAGACCGACCTGTCTCACGACGGTCTGAACCCAGCTCACGTACCGCTTTAATGGGCGAACAGCCCAACCCTTGGGACCTTCTCCAGCCCCAGGATGCGATGAGCCGACATCGAGGTGCCAAACCTTGCCGTCGATGTGAACTCTTGGGCAAGATCAGCCTGTTATCCCCGGGGTAGCTTTTATCCGATAAGCCACGGCCCTTCCACACAGAACCGTAGGATCACTTTGCCCGACTTTCGTCCCTGCTCGACTTGTAGGTCTCACAGTCAAGCCCCCTTATGCCAATACACTCTACAGGTGATTTCCATCCACCTTGAGGAGACCTTTGGGCGCCTCCGTTACCTTTTGGGAGGCAACCGCCCCAGTCAAACTACCCATCAGGCACGGTCCCCTAGCTTGCTCTAAGGTTAGAATCAAAACTCAACAAGAGTGGTATTTCACTGATGGCTCCACCCCAACTAGCGTTGGGGCTTCTCAGCCTCCCACCTATACTACACATGCCAAGTCCGGATCCAGTGCCAAATTGTAGTAAAGCTCCACGGGGTCTTTTTGTCCCGTCGCGGGTAACGCGCATCTTCACGCGTACTTCAATTTCACCGAGTCCCTCGTTGAGACAGCGCTCAAGTCGTTACACCATTCGTGCAGGTCGGAACTTACCCGACAAGGGATTTCGCTACCTTAGGACCGTTATAGTTACGGCCGCCGCTTACCGGGGCTTAAGTTCAGAGCTTTGATATTCCGAAGACTATCGAACTCCTCCCCTTAACCTTCCGGCGCTGGGCAGGTATCAGCCCCTATACCTCAGCTTTCGCTTTGGCAGAGACCTGTGTTTTAGTTAAACAGTCGCCTGAGCCTTTACTCTGCGCCCCACCTACGTGGGGCCCCCTTATTCCGAAGTTACGGGGTTAACTTGCCGAGTTCCTTAACGAGGGTTCTCTCGTCCACCTTAGGGTATTTGCCCTAGCCCACCAGTGTCGGTTTGCAGTACGGGCGCCTTCCTCAAACCCCTGGGGTTTTCTTGACAGTATGGGATCAGTTGAGTCGCTTCGGGTCTCCCCTCCACTCCCGCTCCAACTAGGTTGGAGCGACGCACCATGTCCAGTGGGCACGCTCAACTTACCTGACTGTGTCCCCCAAAGGCTTAACGAGGGTGGCGGTGCCGGAGTATTAACCGGCTGTCCATCGCCTACGCCTTTCGGCCTCGGCTTAGGCCCGACTAACCCTACGCCGATTAACGTTGCATAGGAAACCTCAGGCTTTCGGTGGATGTGTTTTTCACACACCTTAACGCTACTTATACCGGCATTCTCACTTCCCTCTGCTCCACCCTGACTTACATCAGGACTTCGCTGCAAAGGGAACGCTCCCCTACCATCCCAGAAGGTATCTCCTAGAATCCATAGCTTCGGTAGTGGGCTTGAGCCCCGTTGAATTGTCGGCGCGGAATCACTCGACCAGTGAGCTATTACGCTATCCTTAGATGGTGGCTGCTTCTAAGCCAACATCCTGGCTGTCTGGGTAACTCCACTTCCTTTCCCACTTAGCCCACATTTAGGGACCTTAGCTGATGGTCTGGGCTGTTCCCCTCTCGACTATGAAGCTTATCCCCCACAGTCTCACTCCCGGGGTCTATAGCAGTGGCATTCGTGGTTTGGTTGGGTTTGGAAAGATTTTCTCCCCCTAGCCCATCCAGTGCCCTACCTCCACAGCTCAACTCCCGAGGCTGTACCTAAATACATTTCGGGGAGAACGAGCTATCTCCGAGTTCGTTTGGCATTTCACCTCTACCCACAGTTCATCTCACAGTTTTGCCACACTGAAGAGTTCAGGCCTCCACGAGATTTTACTCCCGCTTCACCTTGACCATGGGTAGCTCACCCGGATTCGCGTCTGATCCACGCTACCTGTGAACCGAAGTTCACAACGCCCTGTTCAGGCTCGCTTTCACTATGGCTCCGCAACGTCAGTTGCTTAACCTGGCAACGTAGCTCAACTCGCCGGTTCATTCTTCAATAGGCACGCCATCATCCGCCTTGCGGCAGACTCTGACCGCTTGTAGGCACACGGTTTCAGGTACTATTTCACTCCCCTCCCGGGGTGCTTTTCACCTTTCCCTCACGGTACTTGTCCACTATCGGTTGTGAAGGGTGTTTAGCCTTGGAGGGTGGTCCCCCCTGCTTCCCGCAGGATTTCCCGTGTCCCGCGGTACTCAAGGTCAATGATCAGAGCCTCTCCCCTTTCGCCTACAGGACTGTCACCTCCTATGGTGGTCCTTTCCAGGAACCTTCAGCTAGGGCAGGGGTTTCTTACTCTGTGCCTGTCTTGGACCAGGCTATCATGCCTTACAACCCCCTGAAGGCATAAGCTCCAAAACCAATCTTCCTTCAGGGTTTGGGCTAGTCCCCGTTCGTTCGCCACTACTAGGGGAATCTCGGTTGATTTCTCTTCCTCGGGGTACTAAGATGTTTCAGTTCCCCCGGTTGCCTCACACTGGCCTATGTGTTCAGCCAGCTGTGTCCAGGGTTTGCCTGGACGGGTTGCCCCATTCGGGTATCCGCGGTTAAGCTTGCTGGACAGCTCACCGCGGCTTATCGCAGTCTTGCCACGCCCTTCATCGGCCCTTCACACCAAGGCATCCGCCATGTGCCCTTAATAGCTTGATCTGCTCTTTCCAGAGCAATAGCAGCACCTATTCTGTTGTTAAAGTACGGGAGGGCTGAAGAACTGATAAACAAGCCCGAACTTTTATTCTAGGACAAAGCGGCCGGGCTTGTCAACGGAATTCTCAGTAGCTATCTCGAAAACGCTTCGCTAGTCAGCACCCTACTTGTCAAGCGGTCCTTCTTCTCGTGTGGCGAATGATACTACCACAGGGGCCTTCAAGTCAAGACAGTGTTGGGCTGCGCCCTCAGGCCTGACTCTACGAGGCCTTGTTCATCTTCCGCATCAGGCGGGACTTCCTCCTCGCGGCCTGGTTGGGATGAATGATCCCCTTCTTGGCAGCCTTGTCCAGAGCACTGACCGTCTTGACCACCTGCTTCTGAGCTGCCTCGGTCTGTTTCGCTGCTATCAACTGCTCCGCCTTGGCCAGTGATGACTTCACGAAGGTGCGACCGGAGCGGTTGCGCTTGCGCTTTCTATCAACATTGTCCAGTTTTGCCAACTGACCCTAACCTCCTTCTGTGGCCGTGGGGTTTCCTGCCACAAATGTACCATGAACGGGCCAAAATGGCCAGTTTCAGCTAGTTTCCTTCGAAGCCCCGCGTGACGCTGGTCACGCCCCCGACCCGCTCGAGCTTGGAGAGCAGCCGCGACAGCTGGCTGAGCCCCTTGGTTTCAAGCGTGAGGAAGATCGAGATGGAGTGGTCATCGTGCAGATCAGACTTGATGGAAGAGATGTTCACTCCCTCCCCGGACACCACGGCGGTGATGTCACGGAGCAACCCCAGCCTGTCCCAGGCGTCGATACGGGCCACGATGGGGTAGAGTTGGTCCACCTGCCCCCATTGCACGGGCACCAGTCGCTCCCTCTCCCTCTCATGGACGATGTTGGGGCAATTGGAGCGGTGGATGGTCACGCCGGCGCTGCGGGTGATGTAGCCGGTGATCTCATCGCCGGGCACCGGCTTGCAGCACTTCCCAAGGCGGGTGAGCAGTTCACCCGTGCCGAGCACCTTGATGCCCAGAGGTGCTGAGACCGTGGGCGGAATGGGCTCGGCCACCTTGGGCTGCTCTTCCTGCACCGCGTGTTTGAAGGCGATCTGACTGGCACTGACCTCGCCGTAGCCGATGGCAGCGTAGAAGTCCTCGACGGACTCGTATTTGAACGAATTGGCCAGGTCTTCCCGATTGCCCAGGCTGATGCCCAGTCTGCGCATCTCCTTCTCCAGGATTTCTCTGCCCTTCTCGATGTTGTCCGAGCGGGACTGCCGTTTGAACCACTGGCGGATCCTGTCCCGGGCGCGGGTGGTGTTGACATACCCCAGGTTGGGATTGAGCCAGTCCCTGCTTGGCCCCTTGTCTTCCTTGCTGGTGACGATCTCCACCGTGTCGCCGTTGCGGAGGTAGTAGGTCAGGGCCATGAGCTTGCCATTGACCTTGGCTCCGATGCAGCGGTGTCCCAGGCTGGTGTGGATCATGTAGGCGAAATCCACGGGTGTGGAACCGGCGGGCAGGTTCTTGATCTCGCCTTTCGGCGTGTACACGAATACCTGGTCCTGGAACACGTCCGCCTTGACAGATTCCAGGAACTGAGCCGTGCCGCTGATCTCCTTGTGCCATTCGAGGAGCTGGCGCAGCCTGGCGATCCTCTGCTCGAACTGATCCTGCTTCAGTCCTTCCTTGTACACCCAGTGAGAGGCGACGCCGTATTCGGCGTTCTCATGCATCTCCAGCGTGCGGATCTGGATCTCCAGCGGGGCATTGAAGCACATGACGCTGGTGTGCAGTGACTGGTAGCCGTTCTCCTTCGGGGTGGCGATGTAGTCATTGAATTCGCCGCCTATGGGATGCCACAGACTGTGCACGATGCCCAGGGCGTGGTAGCATTCCTCCAGCTTGGCCACAAGCACCCTGATCGCCCGGATGTCGTGGATGTCGTCCAGGTCCCTGCCCTGCAGGGCGTATCTGTCCAGCTTCCGGTACAGGCTGTATATGCTCTTCGACCTGCCGGAGACCCTGGCCTTCAACCCCGCCTTCTGGAACTCCTGCTCCAGGATGGCGACGGCCTGACTGATGCGCTTTTCCTCTTCCGCCTGGCGCACGGCCAACAGGTGCTTCATTCGCTTGTATTTCAGGGGCTCCAGGTTGAAGAAGGCCAGGTCCTCGAGCTCCGACTGCAGCTTGCCGATCCCCAGCCGATGAGCCAAAGGGGCGTAGACCTCTAGGGTTTCGTTGGCGATTGCCCGCCGCCTGGCCAGCGGCAGTGCTTCCAGTGTCCGCATGTTGTGCAGGCGGTCGGCCAGCTTGATGAAGACCACCCTCAGGTCCTCGGCCATGGCCACGAGCATCTTCCTCATGCTCTCAGCCTGCAGGTCTTCCTTGGTCTGCCTGCTGCTCATCTGCCCGGAGATGTAGCTCAGCTTGGTCACGCCGTCCACCAGACTGGCGATCTCCGGTCCGAACTTGGCCCCCACCTCCTCCAGAGGCACGCCGGAATCCTCCGGAACGTCGTGGAGCAGGGCTGCGGCGATGGAACTGGCGTCGAACTTCAGATCGGTGAGAATGAAGGCCGTCTCCAGAGGATGCTGCAGGTAGGGCTCGCCGGAGCGCCGCAACTGGCCGTCGTGGGCCTTGAGCGCGAACTGGTAGGCCTCTTCAACGACGGCCAGCTTGTCTTCAGACAAGTACGTTTTGGCCCTGTCCAGCAACTGGGAGATCTCCATGGCGTGCTCCGAGTATATTCGTGGCACTTCATTACGTCAAGTACGCGTAGGATATATCTGATCTGGGATGAGCTTGACCCGGCAGATGGCTCGACGATATGATAGGGCAGTGCAGAGACTGCGCCTCAGATTCTCCCGCGGGCAGGAACTGAAGTACATATCCCACCTCGACCTGATGCGACTCTGGGAGAGGGTGCTGCGCAGAGCGGAGATCCCTCTGATCTATACGGAAGGCTACAGCCCCCACCCGCGGATATCCCTGGCTGCCCCTCTCTCCATAGGCATGACCAGCGAAGCCGAGCTGATGGACTTGACTGTGGACAGATCCGCCTCGGCGCACTCCCTGATGCGGGGGGTCAGGCCGCAGCTCCCACGGGGAGTGGACCTTTTCGAGGTGTGGCATGTACCGCTGACGGCCCCATCGCTTCAGTCACAACTGCGCTACGCGGAGTATCGCGTTGAAGTGGCGGCGGAGCGGAGTGGTGAGGAAATGCGGGTCGCTGTTGACTGCCTGATGCGTGCCCGGGAGCTGCCGTGGCAGCACATGCGTGATACCGGGCCGCGCCTCTATGATCTGCGGCCATTGATTGACCGGATCTGGCTGGAAGGGGGCGACGATGTCGCCTTTGTTCTCGGCATGAGGCTGCGCTGCGGGCCGCAGGGCACCGGCAGGCCGGAACAGGTGGCAGCCGCACTGGGGTTGAAGGAACACCCCCTGTCCATCCACCGCTCCAGACTGGTACTGGCGGAGGGCTGAGAGAGTGAGACTGATATTGATCCGGCACGGCGAGACCGCGTGGAACAAGCAGCGGAGAATCCAGGGATCGCGGAGCAACACCCAACTCAGCGAGACGGGCTATGACCAGGCCGACAGGATTGCCGCTTCGTTGAAGCGGGAGAGGACAGATGCCATCTACTCCAGTCCGCTGAAGCGGGCGATGAACACGGCGCAAGCGGTTGCCACAGCCTGCGGACTCCAGGTTCGGACCATGCCGGAGCTTCAGGAGATCGACGCCGGCGATCTGGATGGGCTTTCGGAGAAGGAGATGGGCCCGGGTCACTTGGCTTTCTGGAGCGAGTGGAGGAAGGGCGATCCGGCTCTGCACCTGCCGGGAGGGGAATCTCTGGAGGAACTGCAGAAGAGGGTCTGGTGGGCCGTTGAGCGCATCCTGGAGAGGCACACGGAGGAAACGGTGGTCGTTGTCGGGCATCTGTTCACCAACCTGGTCGTCATCTGCCGGGCGCTGGGACTTGGCCTGCACAACATCCGGCGTCTCAGGCTGGCCCCGGCGTCGATCAGCATTGTGGAGTTCACCACACAGGGGAACACTCTGCTGCTGTTCAATGACACCTGTCATCTGGAGTGATGAACCGGCCATTTGACTGCACGTCGAGCCACGTCTACAATGACTGCGGCATCGAACATGAAGTCTGATTGCCCAACTGCATGTGGGGGGTGACTGGAGTTGGCTAGGTTCTCGCTTATCCCCAAGGAAAAGAAGTTCGCTGCTCTGTTTGAGCAGAGCGCCCACAATGCGGTCAGGATCGCCCAGCAGTTCAAGGATATGGTCCACACCTGGGAGAACCTCGAGGGGAGGTTGGGCATCATCTCCGATCTGGAGCATCAGGGGGATGCCATCACGCACCAGATCATGGCCCAGTTGCACCGCAGCTTCATCACGCCGTTCGACCGGGAGGACATCGCCCTGCTGGCCCATTCCTTGGACGATGTAACCGACTTCATCCAGTCATCGGCTGACATCATGATTCTCTACAAGGCGGGACGGCCCACCGAAAAGGCGAAGGAGTTGGCCGATGTAGTAGTCCAGGTGGTGGCAGAGGTGGAGAAGGCAGTGCTGGAGATACATGACCATATTGACCGGGAGCGATTGCTCAGGCGGTGTGTGGAGATCAACCGGCTGGAGAACGTCGGGGATGATATCTTTCGGGCGGCGATCGCTGAGCTGTTTGCCGACTCGACGGACATCGCCTATCTCATCAAATGGCGGGAGATCTATGAGCACATGGAGACCGCCATCGACCGCTGTGAGGACGTGGCCAACACGCTGGAGGGCGTGGCCCTCAAGTATGCCTGAGGCAGGGTGGCCACAGATGAGGGCATAGAGAGGAGATGACATTGGGAACCGGAGCGGACTTCCAAGAGGGTCTGAAGGAGATTCAGGACGATCTCCTGGCCATGGGGGACATGGCGGAGAAGGCGGTAAGCCGCGCCGTCGAAGCCCTGAAGAAGAGGGATTTGAGTCTGGCCCACCAGGTTGTGGCTGATGATGCCAAGATCAACCGGCAGCGGTTCACTATTGAAGACAAGTGCATGAGGCTGATCGCCGGCCATGTGACGGAGGCGGACGACCTGCGCCCTGTGGTGGCTATCCTCAACATGATCTCAGATCTGGAGAGGGTGGGCGACTACGCCGAGGGGATCGCCAAGATCGCCATAGTGATCGGTGATGAGCCGCCACTGAAGCCCCTTATTGACATCCCCAGAATGGCCCAACTGTCCGTCGAGATGATAGAAGGAGGCCTGAAGTCGTTCGTCACCCGCGATGTGGAGCTGGCCAGGAAGGTGGTGACATCGGACAGCGTGGTGGACGGCCTCTACGATCAGGTGTTTCGTGAGCTGATCACCTTCATGATGGTTGACCCCAGGACAATAGATCGGGCCACACGTCTCATCTGGGCGGCGCACAATCTCGAGCGCGTCGCTGACCGGGCGACCAACATCTGCGAGCGTGTCGTATTCACAGTGACCGGCAAGATGGAGGAGACAGCGGACTAGAGGCGCAAGTGTTGTTGCAGCCTGCCCAGTGGGTGATACTGCTGTCCGCCCTCTTGCCGTGGGCCTCGGCGGTGCGCTTCTGTTGTCGGCCATATATACAGCCGCAATATGGAGCCGCATACGGAGCCCGGTCACAGCCCCGCAGAACCGTTTGGCTCCTGAAAGGAGTGATCCTCAGGCGTGTATGAGCCCTCGTGGCAGTTCATCATAGTCTGCGCTCTCGTGCTGGCGGCCGAGTTCGTCAACGGCATGAACGATGCCCCGAATGCCATTGCCACTGTCGTCTCAACAAGGGTGCTTCGTCCGTGGCATGCACTGGCCATGGCCTCGGTTCTGAACGTCCTGGGAGCCGTGCTGACAGGCACAGCCGTGGCTCTGACCATTGGCAAGGGAATAGTGATGCCGGAGGCGTTGGAGGGTGGGATAGGATTGCCGGTTGTGGGAGCCGCCGCGCTCGGCATTGCCGTCTGGGGCGCCCTGGCCACTCTGCGGGGCCTGCCCATCAGTATCTCACACGGCCTAGTGGCCGGCCTGGCCGGAGCCGGGGTGGCTATGGCGGGTACCCACGTGTTGCTCTGGTCCGGCTGGCAGAAGGTACTCATCGGGCTGGGGTTCTCCACCGTGGTGGGCTTCTCCCTGGCTCTGCTGTTCATGGTCGGCATCTACTGGGCTCTCCAGCGAATGTGGCCGCACGTGGTGCGGGCCCTCTTCGGTCGGCTCCAGATCCTGTCGGCAGCCTTCATGGCCTTCAGTCACGGCAGCAACGATGGCCAGAAGTTCATGGGAATGTTGACTCTGGCTCTGGTCCTTGATGGCGCTCAGTCTAACTGGGATATCCCGTTGTGGGTGATACTGCTCTGCGGCGGAGTAATGGGTCTGGGCACCGCTGTCGGTGGCTGGCGGGTGATGCGGACCATGGGATTCGGGCTGACCAAGCTGGAGCCGGTTCAGGGTTTTGCCGCGGAGACAGCCGCGGCTTCAGCCATACAGATAGCCTCACATTTTGGCGTACCACTCAGCACCACTCATACCATCAACACGGCCATAATGGGGGTGGGAGCCAGCCGCCGGCTGTCGGCGGTGCGCTGGGGTGTGGGAGGGCACATCGTGGGCACGTGGATCGTCACCTTCCCCGCCTGTTTCGCGCTTGCGGCCGTCTTCGCCCTCATTCTGCACTGGTTGTTCTGATTGGGCCTTCACTGGCCCGGCCGAACAGGCGTGTCTCTGCATGGAGAGACCGACTGAGTTCTCGCAGACTACCCGGGCTCGGTGGCCCCCAGGCCCAGGTCATGGCCCATCTGCAGCAACTCGGTCAGGGTCACCGCGTTGCCCCAGAGCTGATCGCCGAGTCTGCGGGCCAGTGCCGGGAGAGGTTCCGCCACAGGCAATCCCCCGAAGGCTTTGACGGCTTCATCCAGTCGCTCTTCCTTCGTGTAGTGGGGCCTGCCCAGGCTCTGAAGCCTGCCCTCAATGGAGAAGTGCCACAGGGCGTCCATCCAGTCACCAATGTGGACCATGGGGTGTGCTGAGGGGAATCTGCGTTCCCAGCGGTCCTTGGCATGCATGGCCTGATGCCAGAGCACCATCTCGTAGCCGAACTTGTATACGAAGGGGGTCTTGGTGAGGATGATCAGCACGGTGTCCCTGCCCCGGTTCACCGGCGCCCGTCCCTCGACAGAGCCCGACCCCGTATCGGGACTGCATTCGTGGAGTTGGAGAACCACTCTGGCCGGCGCCATGCCCAGGTCGTGTAGGATCTGCTTCGTCGTTTGCCCCAGGAGTGCGATGCCCTCGGCAGGGAAGAGGATGTCCAGATTCCTGCCGGTCCGCTTGAGCAGGTCGTAGCTGAAGTACAAGCCGTGCTCTCGTTCATTCACCGGCACGGTCATGGAGTCGATGGCCTCGCCCCGGCCCGTGATGTAGGGGACTTCGAAATCCAGCTTCAGTTCTTCGATGACCTGCAGTCTGTGGCTCATCTCTGAGGAGATGATTATAGTCCCATTCCCTGCTGTGTGCCCACTTTGACAGGTTCGGGCCCCGTTCATATACTGGGCTGGCGCCGTTCTTCGTGAGGAGGGCCCCGTGCGCCGCAGAGACCAACCGCTGGCCGGAGATGTCCTGGCCTTCATCCGAGAGCACCGCCTGGTCCAGAGCGGAGAGCCGCTTCTGGTAGGTGTCTCTGGAGGGCCGGACTCCGTCTGCCTGCTTCATCTGCTGGCGCAGCTGCGTCGGGACCTGGGCATCTCGCTTCACGTAGCCCATCTCAATCACATGCTGCGCGGCGGGGAATCCCATGATGACGCTGAGTATGTGGTCAAGATGGCCGGCTGCCTGGGTCTGGGCGTCACCGTGGAAGAGAGGGATGTGAGGAGCTACCGGGCCCGGCACCACCTCTCTCTGGAGGATGCGGCCCGGAGGTTGCGGTACCGGTTCTTCGCTGCTGTGGCTGATGAGGTTGGCGCAGGGGCTGTGGCGGTGGGGCATACCGCCGATGATCAGGTTGAGACCGTGCTGATGCGCCTCATTCGTGGAGCCGGGGCCAGGGGACTGCAGGGAATGCGGCCTGCCTCCAAATGGCATTCCGCGGGGGGCCAAGCCCTGACGGTGGTCCGGCCACTGCTCGGAGTGACCAGACAGAGAACAGAGGCATACTGCCGGGACCATAGTCTCGATCCCAGAAGGGACTCGAGCAATCTCCTCGCGGATCGAATGCGAAACCGGGTCCGTCACGAACTGCTGCCCCTGCTGCGGAGCTACAATCCCAGGATCGACGAGGCCCTGCTGCGCACCGCTGAGTCATTGGCCGGGGAAGCATCCCTGGCCGAGGATCAGGTGTCCAGGGCCTGGCCTCAAGTTGTGGCCCAGGATGGTGCCGCGTTTCTGCTGCATAGGGAAGGCTTCCGGGCTCTGCCCCCGGCCGTCCAGCGCCATCTGCTCCGGGAGGTGGTCCGGAGGCTGCTCGGGGACCTTGAGGACGTGGAGTGGAAGCACATCGAGAGGATGCGGACCGGCTTCGACTTGAGGAGGGGCAAGCGGGTGGTGCTGCCCCGGCGGCTGACTCTCGTTGTGGAGAAGGACGACTGCCGGCTGAGTGCCGGCTGACCTACCGCTCAGCCTGGTCTTCCTCTCCCCAGGTCTGCATCAGCTTCTTCAGTTGCTGCGCCAGCCTGGGGCTGGACTTCAGCCGGCGAACGAAGACCGGGCAGCCCTCCAGCAGGATGTTCTGCGCCATTGAGGCCAGATTGAGCAGCATGTTGCGGAACTCCTGCTCCCCGGATTGCCCCGGGGCAGCCCCGGGGGAGAGATGGCGCATCTCCCGGGCCAGGTCATCGACACCGACCCTCATGGGCATAACGCAGGCCTTGTACCAGGGGCATTCCTTGCACTCGATCAGGGAGGATGCTTCCTCCAGGATATCACCCATGCCCAATGTAGCCTCCCTCGATGTTCTCGCCCAGAAGGACCTGGCCCTTCTCGGCCGTCAGCTTCACCGGCAGCAGTCGATTGCCCAGATCCTCGCTGCTCCGGGTGGACACCCGGATGTAGTTGGCGGTCAGGCCTTCCCAGGTGCCGCCGCCTGATTCGCCTTCCCAGAGCACATTCATGGTCTGACCCAGGAACTGAAGTCTGTAATGCCGGGCACTCTGCCGTGCCAGGGCCAGCATCCGCTGAAGGCGTCCTCTCTTCACATCGTCCGGTGTCCCGTCGGGCATCTCCGCCGCCGGGGTGCCGGGTCGCGCTGAATACGGGAAGACGTGCATGCCGGCGAAATCCATCCCGGCGCAGAACCGGTAGCTCTCCTCGAACTCCCCAGCGCTCTCTCCGGGGAAGCCCACCATGACGTCGGTGGTCACAGACAGGGCTGGAACGGCCTCACGAATGGACTGCACGGCCCGGGCGTAGTCGGCCAGGGAGTAGGGCCGGTTCATCCGCCGCAGCGTGGACTCGCAGCCGCTCTGCAGAGGGATGTGCACGTGGGGGCAGAGACGCTCATCGGACCACAACCCCGCCAGCTCCGGGGTGAGATCGTGGGGTCGGAGAGAGGAGAGGCGCAGGCGGGTGATGTCTGTCCCGCTGAGGATGCGCTCCACCAGCCCGGCCAGTCCCTGCGGGCGCTGTCCATTCCAGGTGTATCGGCCGATGTTGGTCCCCGTGAGGACGATCTCTCTGTGCCCCGCCGCCAGCCTCTCCCTGACATCCTGAAGGACGTCTTCCGGGGGCAGGCTCCTCTCCGGGCCCCGGACGAGGGGGACCACGCAGAAGGAGCAGAACTGATTGCATCCAACCTGGATCTTGACCATGGAACGGGTGCGGTGCCGCCGGCCGCTGGCCGGATCCCCGGCCTGTCCGCCCCGGGGGGGCCTGATGCTCTCGACTATCTCCGCCAAGGCTTCCTTCCGGTCATGGGACAGGGCCAGATCGGCGATGCCCGACCGCTCCAGCATCCCGGGGTCTCTTTGGGCGTAGCAGCCCAGGGCCACAATCAACGCCTGGGGACTCCGCCGCCGTGCCGCTCTCAGCAGATGGCGCGACTTGCGGTCGGCGATGTGGGTCACCGTGCAGGTATTGAGGACGTACACGTCGGCTTCGTCCGTTGATTCCGTGAGCAGATACCCCCGGCTGGCCAGTTGCCGGGCCAGGGAATCGACCTCGGCCTGATTCAGTTTGCAGCCCAGGGACTCAATGGCGATCCTGCTCATGTCGTGATCCCATTCTATTTCATAGTGGGACTCATGTCACGCCGGGGGAGGTGGGTGGGGGGGCAGCCCGGGAAGCGCTGGGCGGCTTCGCGGTGACACTGCCTGGCGGATGGGGGCCGGGGGCTGTCCGGTGGGGTCTACGTTCTCCTGTTGGGGCGGGAATCGCCGCTGGGCTTCCGGCTCTGCGCATGGTCTGCCCGGTAGTCTGGGGCGCTGATGTAGTACACCGTGCTGAGACGGACATCCGACAGGCGGGAACTGACCCTTCTCTCGCTTTCGTCTAGTTCGTCCAGCGAGCAGCACATGGTGACTACCATGGGCAGGCGGGCATTGTAGCGGTAGTTGATCAGTTGATACAGCTTCTCTTGTGCCCATGGTGTGCTGCTGTGCTCTCCGTAGTCATCCAGAATGAGGAGGGGGGCGCTCTTCACCCTCTCGAAGAGATCGTCATAGGTCACCTTGCTCTCCGGCCCGAAGGTTGATCTGAGGTGATCCAGGAACTCGGATACCACCACGAAGGATACCGGATGGCCCTTCTTCAGGCGGTGGTTGGCGATGGAGGCCGCTAGGTGGGTCTTGCCGCAGCCATTTTCGCCCTGGAGTATCAGCCAGCCTTCGGGCGATTCACTGAACCTGCGGGCCAGTTCGCAGGCGTGCTCCAGGTTCCTCCGCTGCTCAAGAGGCAGGTTCACCCTCTTGCAGTCGAAGTTGTCGAAGGTCATGCTCTTCAGCAGCTCCAGCCCCATGCTCCCCGAGCAGTCGAGCAGAGAAGGTTTCCTGACCTCGAGGAGGTGGATCTGGGAGAGGCCGGGGTCGGCCAGCCGGGTCCGCCACCGCTCCTCCAGCTCATCAAGAGTGGCCCCTGCGGCCACGTTAATCACCGTGGGCAGTCTGGCCTGGAAGCGGTGGTTCACGATCTGGAACAGCTTCTCCTCCGCCCAGGGCGTGCTGCTCTGGGTGCCCAGGTCGTCCAGTACCAGCAGAGGAGTGCTCTCCACTTCCGCGAAGAGCTCCTGATAGGAGGTGTCGTTGTTGCCATCGAGGGTGGACCGCAGGCGGTCGAGGAGATCAGGCGCGGCGAAGAACAGGGCCTGGTGGCCTTCTTGAAGGCGCTGATTGGCGATGGCCGCAGCCAGGTGGGTCTTGCCGCTGCCGCTCGGCCCCAGGAAGATCAACCAGCCCTGGGGATTGGCGGCGAAGGCCACGGCCGCCCGGTAGGCCCGGATGAATCTCTCCTGGTTGGCGGGGTCGTCGGTCTTGCCCTCCAGCACCAGGTTGTGGAAGGAGAGGTGTGTCAGGGCCCCCAGATTGCTGTAGGACTGAAGCCTCTCCAGACGGCTGTCGTCCAGCTTCTTCTGTGTGCACTGGCAAGGTATCAGCCGGGCGTAGTCGGGCTGGCCTGAGGGCTGCCGCGGATGAACGAATCCCGCCCCTTTGCATTGGGGACAGGGCGGCCTCTCATCCTCCGGCTCAGTGTCTGACCAGGTGGCCGTACCGCCCGCCGAGGTAGCGCTCGGGGCCCCTCTTCTTCTTAGAATCTCTCCCAGGCTCTCCACTTCCCTTGCCTTCCGCCGACCAGCGCTCCAGAATACGGGCGATGTAGCGCCAACTGCGCTTGTTCAGGGCAGCAGCCTCCCTGAAGGCGTCCTCGATCCAGGACGCCGGATAGAGGCTCTCGGCCTCCTTCAATTCATCGACAATCATGGGAGTGAGCAGTCCGATGTTCTGCTCGTACAGGGTGAAGATGTTGGCTGCCCCCGGCCTTGCGGGCGTCTGCCCGCGGGCCTGTACCGACGCCGGAGGGCCGCACTGCAGCGCGGACACGGCGCTCCTGCCGGCTTCGGTATTGACGAAGTAGGCCTCCCGGGGTTGCCCGCTGTCGTTGAGCACTGTGTGCAGGAGTGCCCCCCGGCTCACGGCCGAATCCAGAGCCTCGCGCAGGACTGAGGCCGAAGTGGTGCTTCCGGCCAGTCCGGCGGTGAGTGTCTCATCGCTGAGAAGCTCGTCATAGGTGATGAACTTGGGGCTATCCTTCTTCTGGTACAGCCGCCAGAAGATGTGGAGGACGACCTTCAGCTCAGTCAGGCTCTCTGTCTCCGGGAGCAGCCTGCTGAAGAAGACGTCTGGGAGCGGGGTGAGCCTGGACCTAGCCGGAAAACCTGGGAAGGGCTGGCTGGGCAATCTTGCTGTCCTCCACCTGGCAACTCTCGAACTTGGTGATGTGTTTCCGGAACCTCAGATTCCTGTCTTCGCAGGGGCCGTTGCGGTGCTTGGCCACCTTGATGGTGGCTATTCCTTCGGGGTAGGGTTTGTCGGGATTGTGCCTCTCCCACTCGTCGCGCTTGGCATACATGTCCTCGCGGTAGATGAACATGACCACATCAGCGTCCTGCTCAATGCTGCCGCTGTCTCTGAGATCGGAGAGCTGGGGGATGTGGGGGGTGCGCATCTCGACCGCCCGGCTCAACTGCGACACTGCGATCAGGGGAGCGTTCATCTCGCGGGCCAGTGCCTTGAGCGCCCGTGAGATGTCGCTGATCTCCTGGACCTTGTTCTCGGCCCTGGTGTCTCCCCTTATGAGCTGGAGGTAGTCTACGATGATCAGATCGATCCCCTGGTCACGGTGCAGACGGCGGGCTTTGCTCCGCATCTCCATCACCCGCGTGGTCGGCGAGTCATCGATGTAGATGGGGGCCCCGGACAGCCGGCCGGTGGCATCCATGACCCTTCTCTCCTGGGCCGGGGTGTATTGCCTTGACTTGACGTTTGATGAGTCCACCGCGGCCTCGGCGGACAGGAGACGCTGCACCAGTTGCTCCTTGGCCATCTCCAGACTGAAGAAAGCCACCTGGGCTCCCTGTTCCACCGCGGCATTCCTGGCGATGTTCAGGGCCAGACTGGACTTCCCCAGGCTGGGCCTGGCAGCCAGGACGATCATGTCGGAGCGCTGCAGTCCGCCCAGGAGCTGGTCCAGGGCGGGGAACCCGGTATTGACGTGGGGCAACTGCCCGGTTCTCTCCGACGGCTCGGCTTCGGACCCCTCCCAGTATTGCTCCAGAACGCGGCGGATGTGGACGAAGTCCCGGGGGCTCTCGCCGCGGCGCACCTTGAACAGGACGTCCTCGGCGCGGTTCAGCGCCGCATCCAGGTCGGGCTCGGCATCGTAGCCGATGACGGCGATCTGTCCGGCGGCCGCGATGAGCCTTCGCATCACCGACAGGCGGTGGACGATCTGGGCGTAGTACTCCACATGGAGGGATGTGGGCAGCACTGAGACCAGATGGCTCAGAAAGGCCACGCCGCCGGTCTCCTCGAGCTTGCCTTGTCGGGCCAACTCCTGGGCCACCGTTATCTGGTTGATGGCCTCGCTGCGCTCGTAGAGCGACACACAGGCTTCATAGAGCCAGCGGTTCTTCTCCCTGTAGAAAGCCTCGGGTTTGAGGAAGATGGCCGTCTTGACCACGGCATCGGGATCGACCAGCAGGGAGCCAACAACCGCCTCTTCGGCTTCAATATTGTGGGGTGGCAGCTTCTCGCTATCTGCCACTAGTCCTCCCTGGCGACTGTTACCTTTATCTTCGGTGCCAGGTCTCTGGTCAGCCTGACCGTCAGTTCGTAGCTCCCCAGCTGGCGGATGGGTTGCTCCATCTCGATGCTGGTCCGCTCGATGTCGATCCCGGTCGTTCGCTTCAGTTCGTCGGCGATGTGGTGATCGCGAATGGACCCGTAGAGGCGGTCCTCTTCCATCACCTTGGCCTTCAGCTCGATGGAGAGCCCTTCTATGCTCTGGGCCAGCCTGGCCAGCTCATCGGCGTGTTGCTGCTGCTTCTTGACCTCTCTCCGGAGTTGGGTCTCGATGCTGTTCATCGACGACCGGACGGCTGGCAGGGCCAGATTCCTGCGGAGAAGGAAGTTCCTGGCATACCCGTCAGCCACCTCCTTCACATCTCCGGTCTTGCCCAGGCCCGCCACGTCTTTGATGAGGACGACTTTCATGGGCAGTATTATACCCTGCGACCTGGAAAACTGGAAGGCTGAAAACAGGAGCATCACTGGGACGCTCCGGAGCCGGAGGCCATGGCAACAGGCTGGGGGCGGAGCCCTTCCTGATTGTGCGGGATGGGGCTTGTCAGGGCGTGTATGTGGCCTTATCATAATGCTCAGAAGAAGAGGGAACGGATCAGACGGGAAGGAGGCACTGAATGATTATGCGCTGGCTTTCATGTGGAACCGGGAATATTCACATCGTTGGCACCTGCCCCGACTGCTACGCTACGCAGGGAGGCCTGATGCTGGGCACTGCGGTATCGGGCTATGCCGGCAGGGTGACGGCCAAGTGTGTGGACTGCGGGAAGAATATCGACTACTACGTTGATGCCAGCCAGGAGAGGATCTGGAAGCTGGACCCTGTCGAATCCAAGGGGGTGCAGCTGGGCTGAGGGCGTGACGTGCGGAGCGGGGACCGGGGCCCGTCCCGCTGATTGACGCTGGGCAAGGTGGGCCCCGAGCGTCCATCCGTGCTGCGGCTCCTCCTGTCTGTCCTACCGTTCCCCGAGAGTGAAGAGATCACCCCGGTCCCGGCCGCAGATGGCGTCTGCCGCCTGCCCTGGGGAGGGACTGAGACAACTGTTCACCCCTCACCCGTCAGAGCGACCCCGGCGAGGCCAGATGGACCTCTATCTTGGTATTGACGTCGGCTCTGTCACCGCCAAGCTGGCCCTGATCCATGTGACCGGCGACGTGGCCGGCTCGGTGTATCTGCGCACCTGCGGCAATCCTATCGCTGCCGTACAGCAGGGGCTGCGGAGCGTGAAGGATATGCTCCCTGGGGGTGGCATCATCCGCGGCGTGGGCACGACCGGGAGCGCCCGGTACCTGGCAGCGGCCATAGTCGGCGCCGACGCGGTCAAGAACGAGATCTCCAGCCAGGCGGTGGCCACTGTGCGGTATGTGCCCCAGGCCCGGACCATTGTTGAGATCGGCGGCCAGGACAGCAAGATCATCATTCTGAGACAGGGGGCCGTGGCCGACTTCGCCATGAACACGGTCTGTGCCGCCGGGACAGGCAGCTTCCTGGACCATCAGGCCTCCCGCCTCGGCCTGGACATAGGCGATTTCGGGGATCGCGCCGCCGGGAGCCAGGGGAGTGTTCGGATCTCCGGGCAGTGCACCGTCTTCGCCGAGTCCGACATGATTCAGAAGCAGCAAATGGGATATGCTGTGGACGATATCCTCTACGGACTGTGTCAGGCTCTGGTGCGGAACTACCTCCACAACGTGGGTGCGGGCAAGGACGTGGCTTCCCCCATCGTCTTTCTGGGTGGCGTGGCTTTCAACCGGGGGATGGTCAGAGCCTTCAGGCAGATGCTGGGAACGGAGGACCTGACCGTGCCTCCCCATCATGAGGTCATGGGGGCTGTCGGGGCCGCTCTACTGGCCATGGAGGACAGCGGGCGTCGGGACGCCGGGACCAGGTTCCGCGGGTTCGGAGCGTGTGAAGCCACCTACGCCGTCTCGTCCTTTGAATGCAGCGTTTGTTCCAGTCTCTGCGAGATCGCCCAGGCCGCCGTCGACGGAGATGTCCTGGGACGCTGGGGCGGGCGCTGCGACCTGTGGAGCAGGGTGTTGACCGGCTAGAGACATCGGGAGGGCGCCTTGGCGGATCAGCAGCCGATACGGATCACCATTGTTGACGACAGCCGTGGCGAGACGTGCGAGGCGCGCTGCGGCCTGAACCTGTCATCCCCGGAGGAGAGGCGTACCATGGCGGAGCAGCTGCGGAAGCTCTATGGAGACCGGGTGCAGCTCGACTACCATGATCTGGGAGACCCGTCGGCGTGGGATGCCCCGGGCCTCCATCTGCCGCCGCCCGGGCAGGAAGGCTCTGACGTCTGGCGGTTCCCCTTGCTGCTGGTCAACGGCAGGCCGCGGATATCGGGCTACTTAGATCTTCGCCTGATGCAGAACGTCATACAGGCGGAGATGGAGATGGCCGAGTGATGCCGGTCACCAGCCGGCGCGGCGCAGGCGACTGACCTTGACCCTGGCGCATCCGTGTCGGGCTCACCCCGACAGTGGGCCTACTTGCCGCTCCAGACCGGCTTGCGCTTCTCCGTGAAGGCCCTAGGGCCCTCCTTGGCATCCTCACTGAGGGCCAGACGCTGGCCCACCTCAACCTCCAGCCGCAGGCCCTCGGCCAGGCTCATCTCGACGCCTCTGCAGGCCAGCTCTTTGACCGCCCTGACGGCCAGAGGCCCGTTCTCGCAGATCTGCTGGGCCAGTTTCTCCGCTTCAGCCATGAGCTGGTCATAGGGGACCACCTTGTTGACCAGGCCGATGCGGTGGGCTTCCTGGGCATCGATGAAGTCGCCGGTCATGAGCATCTCCAGGGCCTTGGCGAAGGGCACCAGCCGGATCAGCTTCTGGGTGCCGCTGTTTCCCGGGATGACGCTCTGCTTCACCTCGGCCAGCCCCAGCCGGGCGCTGTCGGCGGCGATCCTGATGTCGCAGGCCATGGCCAGCTCCAGGCCGCCGCCGGTGCAGATGCCGTTGATGGCGGCTATGATCGGCTTCCAGGTCTGCAGGCCGCGCATGGGGTTGATCTCGGGCACCGGCTGGGCCGGGCGCTGGTCAACCGGCTTCTTCATCCATTCGGCGACCTCTTTCAGGTCCTGCCCGGCCGAGAAGGCCTTGTCCCCGGCCCCGGTGACGATGGCGGCCCAGACGTCAGGGTTGTCTCTGATGTCGATCCAGGCCTTCACCAGGCCGTCCCAGACCTCGAAGTTCATGGCGTTGCGGGCCTCGGGGCGATTCAGGGTGATGTAGGCGATCCGCCCCTTCTTCTCATAGATAAGAGATGGCATCGAGTGGCCTCCTTTCGAAGTGTCTTTGGCGTTACCTAGATTCTACGACAACCCCCCTCTGGTGACCAAGAATGGCCCCGCTTTCCTTGTATTTGACTTGGCTCGGCGCAAAATATTACCCTTATGAGTGGTGTGCGTCACCGCAATGCTTTATGTCACCCAAGGTAAGCATGGCAGTGCGTTATGGAAAGCAAGTGGGGCAGTCTGTGACCCAGGGTAGAGTAGAGTAGAACAGGAGGTGCGATGGTCGGAATAACGTCCTACGGTGCCTACATTCCATGGCACCGGATGAAACGGGAGGACTGCGTCAAGGCCTGGGGCGGGTTCGCCATGCCCGGGGAAAGGGCGGTGGCCTACTACGATGAAGACAGCGTGTCCATGGCCGTGGAGGCAGCCCTGGATTGCCTCACAGGCGTGGACGCCAAGAAGGTGGACGGCCTGTTCTTCGCCACCACCTCATCGCCATACAAGGAGAAGCAGTGCTCGGCCCTGATCGCCGTGCCGCTGGACATGCGCTCCGATATCCGCACCGCCGACATCACCACCTCCCTCCGGGCCGGAACCAGTGCCCTGATGCTGGCGGCCGACACGGTCAAGTCCGGTTCGGCCCACAGCTTGCTGGTGGCCGCCGCCGACATGCGCCTGGGGGCTCCGGCGGGGATGGGCGAGCAGCAGATGGGCGACGGTGGGGTGGCCCTGCTGGTGGGCAAGGACCATATGATTGCCGAAATACTGGGCACATACTCCACGTCAGACGAACTGGCGGCCACCTGGCGGTCGGAGGAAGACAAGTTCGTCCGCGCCGGCGAAGACCGCTTCGTGATGGACGAAGGCTACTCCAAGTGGGTGCCCGAGGCCATCGGCGGGGTGCTGAAGAAGTGCGGACTGACTCCCAAGGATATCACCAAGGTGACCCTCGATCCCCCGGGCGATCCCAGAAGACACGGCAAGGCCATAACCCAGGCCGGATTCGAGGCCGGGCAAATGCAGGACCCCTACGGGCTGGTCCTGAACGTGGGCCTCCCCGGCTGCGCCACGTCCCTGATGATGCTCGTGGCTGCCCTGGAGGACGCCAAGCCGGGCGACAGGATCCTGGTGGTGGGCAGCGGCAATGGGGCCGACGCCATGATCCTCCAGGTCACCGATGCCATCGGCAAGCTGGGCGAGCGGCGGGGCATCAAGAAGAACGTGGCCTCCAAGCAGGTGATGGCCAACTATAATGACTACCTCCGCTGGCGGGAGTTGGTGCCCCAGGAGGCGGCGCGCCGGCCCGACAAGCAGCATATCCGGTTCTCGGCCAACTGGCGGGAGAGGAAGCAGTTGCTGGGGCTCTGGGGGGTGAAGTGCCGGCGCTGCGGCACTCCGCAATACGACAACGGCGCCGCCACCACCGGCCCCATCCGCATCTGCGCCCAGTGCCAGGCCCAGGACGACTTCGACGACTACAACTTCGTCAGAAGAAAGGCCAAGGTCTTCAGCTATACCCAGGACAACCTTGCCGCCGTGACCGATCCGCCGGCCTCCGTGGTGCTGATCGAATTCGAAGGCGGGGGGCGGGCATTCTTCGACCTCACCGATCGTGATCCTGCCAAGGTCGAGGTGGGCATGCCTGTGGAGATGACCTTCAGGAAGCTGCAGTATGACCGGGGCCTGACCAACTACTTCTGGAAAGCCCGACCGGTAAGGTAGAAGGAGGCGAGAGAAATGCCAGGGAGCATTAGAGATAAGGTTGCCATCGTCGGCATGGGCTGCACCAGGTTCGGTGAGCTGTGGGACAAGGGACCCACCGACCTCATCGTGGAGGCGGTCAATGAGGCCCTGACCGACGCCGGGGTCGAGTTGAAGGATATCCAGGCCGTCTGGGGCGGTACCCTGTTCAGCGGCACCGGGGGCCGGACGGTGAGCGAGGCCCTGCGGCTGCAGTACGTACCGGTGACCAGGGTGGAGAACGCCTGTGGCTCCGGCCACGAGGCGGTGCGGGGTGCTTCGTATGCGGTAGCGGCCGGCATCTACGACATCTGTCTGGCCGTGGGCTATGAGAAACTGAAGGACGAGGGGATGGGTGGTCTGCCCGGGATGGAGAACCGGACCAACACCCACTACCAGTCCAGCATGCCGGGGGTCTTCGCCATGATGGCCACCCGGTACTTCCACCGCTACGGCCTGAGCCCGGAGGAAGGCAAGAAGATGCTGGGCAAGATCTCAGTGAAGAGCCACAAGAACGGGGCCATGAACCCCAAGGCCCACCTGCGGAGGGAGATAACCCTGGAGCAGGTGCTGGGCGCGCCGATCATCGCCTGGCCGCTGGGCCTGTTTGACTGCTGCGGCGTCTCCGATGGCGCGGCAGCCGCCGTCATCGTCAGGGCGGACATGGTGAAGAAGTTCCACAACAAGCCGGTCTATGTGAAGGCATTGCAGATCTCGGCCAGCCCGACCACGGGCCGGATGCTGACCAGCTACGACTACACCCACGTTGAGGAGGCCCACCGGGCCGGTATCGCGGCCTACAAAGAGGCCGGCATCACCAATCCCCGGCAGGAGATCAGCATGGCCGAGGTGCATGACTGCTTCTCCATCACCGAGGCGGTGACCATGGAGGACCTGCAGTTCAGTCCCCGGGGGCGGGTGAAGGAGGATATCGACGCCGGGACCTTCGAGCTCGGCGGATCGCTGCCGGTGCAGCCCGACGGGGGCCTGAAGTGCTTTGGCCATCCCATCGGTGCCTCCGGGATCAGGATGCTCTACGAGCCGTGGCTGCAGTTCCAGGGCAGGGCGGGGAAGCGCCAGATCAAGGATCCCAAGCTGGCCCTGGCCCACAACATGGGCAACGAGCCCTATGCCCCGGTGGTCAGCGTCTGCATCGTGGGTCTCTAGCCACCCGGTTCCGGTCTGAGTCTTCGCGCGTGGCCATATGTGAAAGAGCATATGGCCACGTTTCTTTGGGCCGTTCCATTGCGGGATAGGGTCCCGGCCCTGACTTGACAGGCCAGAAGGACGGGGCCTACCCTTTGTCTCGGGAAGCTATGGAATTCGAACTGACGCCTCAGCAGCAGGACTTCGAGAGGCAGATCAAGGAGTATTTCCGGGAGAGGGTGACCCTCGAGCTGGAGCAGGAGATCGATGTCCTGCCTGAGGGTGACGGCCCCCTGTGCAAGCAGTTCATCAGACAGCTGGGCAGCGACGGGTGGATGGGCCTGGGCTGGCCCAGGGACTACGGTGGCCGGGGCCTCTCGGCCGTGGAGCAGTACATCTTCTTCGACCTGGCGCTGGGCTACTACCACATCCCCATCCCCATGCTGGCGGTGATGACGGTAGGCCCGACCATAATGAGGGTGGGCACCGAGGAGCAGAAGAAGAGGTTCCTGCCGCCCATACTCAGGGGGGAGCTGAGCATCGGCATCGGCTACACCGAGCCCGAGGCGGGAACGGACCTGCTGTCCCTGAAGACGACGGCCGTCAGGGACGGCGACGACTACGTCATCAACGGGCAGAAGACCTTCACCTCCATGGGCCATGCCTGCGACTACTTCTGGCTGGCGGTGAGGACCGATCCCAAGGCGGCCAAGAAGTACCAGGGGATCTCCATCTTCCTGGTCGACGCCAAGACCCCGGGCATCACGGTGGAGCCCATCTGGACCATGGCCGGGTTCAGGCTGAACCAGGAGTTCTTCGAGAACGTCAGGGTGCCCAGGGACTGCCTCATCGGCGAGGAGAACCGGGGGGCGGAGTACCTCTTCATGCAACTGGCCCACGAGCGGATAGCCCTGTCACCGCACTCGTTCTCCCTGGGCGCCCTCCGGGGGGTGACCCGGTGGGCCAGGGACAACAGGCTGAACGGGGAGCCCGTCCTCGAGCAAGGCTGGGTGAGGAACAGGCTGGTGGAGCTGACCGTGGAGATGGAGGTGCTCAAGCTGCTCAACTACCGGGTGGCTTGGCTCATCGCCGGTGGCGCTGTGCCCGTGGTGGAGTCGTCGATGATCAAGGTCTTCGGCAGCGAGCATATCAGAAGGGTCACCGATGCCTGCCTGCAGATCATGGGCCTGTTCGGGCAACTGCAGACCGGCTCGAAATGGGTCCCCCTCAGGGGCAGGCCCGAGCACGTCTACAGAATGGACGTCCTGCTCACCTTCGGCGGCGGGACGAACGAGGTCCTGAGGGATATGATGGCCATGATGGGACTGGGGCTGCCCAGATCGAGATAGCGCCGTGGCCCAGGGATGTCTGATGGAAGATGATCTTTCCCGAGGCTGGAGGAGGCCCGGTTGAACTTCGCTCTGAGCGATGAACAGGAACTTCTGAGGAAGGAAGCCCGGAACTTCCTGGAGACGGAATGCCCCAAGTCGCTGGTGAGGCAACTGGAATCCAGCGATCTGGGCTACTCGCCGGAGCTGTGGCGGAAGATGGCCGACCTGGGCTGGCTGGGACTGATCGTGCCTGAGGAGTACGGCGGGGTGGGCGGCAGCCTGATGGACCTGGCAGTGCTCTTCGAAGAGGTGGGCAGGGCGGCCCTGCCCGGCCCACTGTTCAGCACCGTGGTCCTGGGCGCTCTCCCCGTCCTGGAGGCGGGGAATGAGGAACAGAAGAGGCACTTCCTGCCCCGGGTGGCCCGGGGCGAGGCGATGCTGACCATGGCCCTGACCGAGCCGGAGGCCGACTACCGGCCGGGATGGTACCGGACCAGAGCCGTGCGCCGGAGAAGCCGCCTGACCCTCAGCGGGACCAAGCTCTTCGTCCAGAACGCCCATATCGCGGACTACCTCCTGGTAGTGGCCAGAACGGGCCGGACGGGCTCCGCGGCAGCAGGTGTCAGCATCATCATGGTGGCACGAGATACCCCGGGGATGGGCCGCCACCCCCTGGTGACCATAGCCGGCGACAGGCAGTTCGAGGCGACCTTCGACCGAGTGCCGGCGTCTATCAGCGATATCCTGGGGGAACTGCACAACGGCTGGCCCGCGGTGGAGAAGACCATGCGCCAGGCCGCGGCCATCCGCTGCGTGGAGATGGTCGGCGTGGCCCAGAAAGCCATGGAGATGACCTCCAGCTATGCAGGGACGCGGATACAGTTCGAGCGGCCCATCGGCAGCTTCCAGGCGGTGCAGCACCGCCTGGCGGACATGATGACCGACGTCGAGGGGGCGCGGTGGCTGTCCTACCAGGCCGTCTGGCGCCTCAGCCGGGGTCTGCCCGCCGAGAAAGAGGTGGCCATGGCCAAATCCTGGACCAGCGACGCCTGCCTTCGGGTGACCTCCGGCGCCCAGCACATCCACGGCGGAGTGGGCATGGATTTGGACTACGACCTGCACTACTACTTCCGCTGGGCCAAGGCCCTGGAGCTGGACCTGGGCGCGGCCCCGACGCATCGGGCCGCAGCGGAGCCGGCCATCCTGGACTACCTGCTGGCGGAGTAGCCACCCCGCCGTCTGCCACCGGGTTTTTCGACAGAGCAGGCCGGCTTGTGGTAATCTACGAGCCAGGGTTGCAGATTGGCCCGTCCGATGCAGTTCAACGACTGAGCCACCGCACTCCGCCCCGGATTCCCGCCGGGGCAGTGCCGTGGCTCATCGCACTTTGCGAAGGAGAAGGAGGTACCCATGACCGAACGAGTGGGGATCGTGGCGGTGGCCCAGACCAAGTACAGTCCCAACAGAGCCGATGCCAACGAAGGGGAGCTGGTATACGAAGCGGTGAGACAGGTGCTGCAGGAGACGGGGCTGAAGTTCGCCCAGGACGGCAGCGGCATCGATGCCACCGTGACCTGCTCGCAGGACTTCTGGGACGGCAGAACCATATCCAGCTGCAACGTGATGTCCTATGTGGGTCACCACCACAGCGATGAAGACAAGGTTGCCGAGGATTCCCTGAACGCGGTGTACACCGCCTTCGCCCGCATCCTGTCAGGTCATCAGGATGTGATCCTGGTGGCCACCCACTGCAAGGAGTCGCAGGGCGACAAGAGGGGCATCGAGAACGCGGCCATGGACCCCATCTTCCTCAGGGTTCTGGGCCTGGACTTCCTCAGCGCCGCCGCACTGCAGGCCAGGCGCTACATGTACAAGTACGGCATCACCCCGGAACAGTGCGCCCGGGTGGTGGTGAAGAACCGGGGCAACGCCAAGAGGAACCCCTTGGCTCAGGAGCCCATGGAGATCACCGTAGAGGACGTCCTGGGCTCGCAGGTGCTGGCGTCGCCCATCAGGCAACTGGACAGCAAGCCCACCTCCGACGGGGCCTGCGCCATGATCCTGGCCCGGGAGGGCAAGGCGAAGAAGTTGGCCAGGAAGCCCATCTGGATACTCGGGGCGTCCAACTGCTACGAGACCAACTACCTGGGTGACCGGGACCTGGCCGAGTGCGATGCCCTGGTGACGGCGGCCAAGAAGGCCTACAAGATGGCCGGGATCAAGGACGTCATGAACCAGGTCAACGTGGCCGAGATATCGGAGGAATACTCCTACCAGGAGCTGCTGTGGATGGAGGGACTGGGCTTCTGCCAGCGGGGGGAAGCCGGGAGACTCCTGGACAGCGGGGTGACCCAGATGGGGGGGCAACTCCCGGTGAACCCCTCGGGCGGCATGCTGGCCGGCAATCCCACCGTGGTGGCCGGGATGGCCCGAGCAGCGGAAGCAGTGCTGCAACTGCGGGGTGAGGCCGGTGAGCATCAGGCAGAGGGGGCCAAGAAGGCTCTGGTTCACGGCTTCACTGGCGCCTGCGGTCAACTGCAGGGCGTCATGATCCTGGGCAACTGATTGTCGGAGGTAGAGACATGGGAAACAGAGTAGCGATAGTCGGAATAGGCCAGACCTACCACAAGAGCGCCCGCAAGGATGTCAATCAGCAGGAGATGGTCGGCGAAGCGGTCAGAGCGGCCCTGGCGGATGCCCAGATGAAGGCCAAGGACGTGGAAGCGGTATTCACCTCGAACATGGAGACGTTCGAAGGGTTGTTCCTACCTGATCACCTGATGGCCGACGAAATTGCGGCCTACATGAAGCCGGGGTTGAAGGTGGCTACCGGAGGGACCAGCGGTGCCTCGGTGGTGGAGGAAGGTTTCCATTTCGTCGCCTCGGGCCTCTTCGACACGGCGCTGGTCATCGGCTTCGAGAAGCAGGACACCGGCGACACCACTGCGGCCATCACTGCGGCGGTCACCCCGGTCTGGGGCAAAGGGGTGGCCACCGGTGCCATCGGGGAGTTCGCCAAGCAGGCCCTGACGTATATGGAGAGGAGCGGTGCCAAGGAAGAGCACGCGGCCATGGTCCGCTTGAAGGCGGACAAAGGAGCCTGCCGCAATCCCTATGCCCATCTGAAGCTGGGCCTGAAGAGTATCAAGGAAGTCCTCGACTCCGGCTACCTGGTCTGGCCTCTGCGGCTGCTGGACTTCTGCCCGCAGTCCTGCGGGGCCTGCGCATTGATCTTGGCCTCGGAGAGCCGGGCGAAGAAGATCACCAAGAAGCCGGTCTGGATAGCCGATGTGGTCACGGTGCACCAGGAGCCGTTCAGGGCCGGGTCCTTCGGAGACCCCACCGGGACGGAGGAGTACAGCCAGGACATCGCCGCTGAGAGGCTCTACAAGAGGAACGGCATCACCAATCCCATGAAGGACATCTGCATGGCGGAGATCTACGAGCCGTCCAACTGGGAGGAGATGAGCCACTACGAGCACTACCATTTCTGCGAGAAGGGCGAGGGCTGGAAGCTGGTGGAGAAGGGGATAACGGAGATGGAGGGGGCGTTCCCGGTTAATCCCTCCGGCGGCGTCATCGCCACCAACCCCATAGGGGGTACCCCCACCATCCGGGTGGCGGAGGCGGCCCTGCAGGTCAGGGGCGATGCCGGCGAGCACCAGGTGACCCGGGACGTCCACACCGCAGTGGCCACCGCACTGGGCGGGCCGAACTGGACGGTGATGACACTGCTCAGAAGGTCGCTGTAGGAGGAGAAGGATGACAACGGAGAAGACGGCTGAGAAGAAACCGGAATACCTCAAGGTTGAGATAGCCCGCCCACGGAGCTACAAGTGGTCCAGCGGGAAGTACCTGGGGAAGCTGTACAAAGAGGCTCTGGAGAAGAAGAAGCTGGTGACCAACCGCTGCCCCAAGTGCAAGCAGCTGATGTGGCCCCCCATGGCGGTGTGTGGCCGGTGCAACGTGGCGACGGGGGAGGACTGGGTGGAGATGAGCGACACCGGGACGGTGGTACAGTACACCTACCTGGTCTTTCCGCTGTGGGACCCCCACTACGGTGACAGGCTGGCCAATCCCTATCCGACGGCGACCATCAAGCTGGACAACGGCGTGTTCCTGGTACACTTCCTGGAAGAGAAGGACCCGGAGAAGCTGAAGAAGGTCAAGAGGGTTCAAGCGGTGTGGAAGGAGGAGGGGAGGGGGCGTGGTCTAGCCGATATCCTGTGCTTCAGGACGATTGAGGAGTAGGAGGACGAGAGATGGCTGAGCTGACAGCTGACCGAGTTGAGAGACTGAAAGACGCAGACGTCTTCATCTATCACGGGAAGATATACATCCCGGCGTCATACACTGCTGGTGCGGTGGGCAGCCGCTTCCTCATCGAGATGAGGGACAACAAGAAGATCATGGGCACGCGGTGCGTTGCCTGCGATCTGGTCTATGTCCCGGCGCGCTCCGTGTGCAAGCACTGCTTCGCCCAACTCGACAAGTGGGTGGAGGTCAGCGACAGAGGCACTCTGCAGACCTACACTGTAGCCGGCCAGGCCAACGGCGTACAGCCCGTCGACCCCCCGATCATCTACGGCGTGGTCCTCCTTGACGGAGCCAGCACCGGCCTGGTGCACATGATCAGCGGGGTGGATTTCGAGAAGCTGGCTGTCGGCATGCGGGTCAAAGCCGTCTTCGCCGAGAAGCGGGTGGGCAGCATCCTGGACATCAAATACTTCGCTCCGCTGTGATGCAGGGCATCCTGCGCCTGCACCCGTGACTCGATTCGTCGATTCTGGAGTGACGCGTGTCGAAGAAGATCCTGCGCACCAGCCTGTGTGACCAGCTGGACATCGAGTACCCCATCCTCCTGGCCGGCATGGGCGGCGCGGCCAACGCCGAGCTGGCGGCCGCCGTCTCCGAAGCCGGCGGCCTGGGGATCATCGGGGCGATCAACCTCACCCCCGATGAGCTGGACGCCGAGATCAGGAAGCTGAAGAAGCTGACCTCCAAGCCCTTCGGTGTGGATACCATCGCCCCGACGAACATGGTCGATGCGGCCACCATCGACGAGCTGAGGAACTACATCCCCGAGGAGGCGGTGGCCTACGCCTCCAAACTGGTGAAGGAACTGGGCATACCTGTACCTGACGGGACCCGGTTCGGCAAGGAAGGCGGCACGGGCTGGGCGGCGGGCATGACCCCGAAGCAGATCGAGGTGGTCTATGATCACAAAGTGCCCGTCTTCGCGGCTGCCCTGGGCAGTCCAGCGTTCATGGTCCCCGAGGCCCACTCGCGGGGGATGAAGGTCATCGGCCTGGTGGGCACGGTCAACCAGGCCCGCAAGGAGGCGGAGGCGGGGGTGGACATCATCGTGGCCCAGGGCCACGAAGGCGGAGGGCACACAGGACATGTGGGCACCATGCCCCTGGTACGGCTGGCATCGGAGGCGGTGGCCCCGGTGCCGGTAGTGGCTGCCGGCGGCATCGCGGACGGCCGGGGACTGGTGGCCTCGCTGGCGCTGGGAGCCTGCGGGGTGTGGTGCGGCACGGCCTTCCTTTGTACCTATGAATCCGGCATCGAGGAGGTGGCCAAGGAGCGGATCATCAAGATGACGGAGCGGGACACCCGGGTGACCCGGGTGTTCACCGGCAAGACCTGCCGCCTGCTGACCACCAAGCTGATCGAGAAATGGGAGAAGGAGGGCCCGATGATGCCCTTCCCGCTGCCCATCGTGATGTGCACCAGCCTCCAGGACCACATCGGCAAGGCCAAGCTGGTGGACTACTACTTCATTCCCGCCGGCCAGATCTGCGGCGCGGTCACGGAGATGAAGAGCGCCGGGCAGGTGGTCAAGGAGATGGTGGAGGAGGCGGTGCGGCTGCTGGATGAGGACCTGCCGGCCCGAGTGAAGACCAGGAAATAGCAGGCCCTGGGGGTTGCCCTACCGGGGAAGCCGGGAACGAGCCACCGGAACGAAGAGCAGGAGGAACGCATGGCTGAGCAACTGGACATCACCACCAAGAACTGCACCGTGGAGCGGGAAGGCCATATCCTGATCGTCACCCTCAACAGGCCGGAGGCCAAGAATGCCCTGACCCCCTCCATGCTCATCGGCATGTACAAGGCCTGGCGTCTTCTGGAGGAACAGGATGACCTCTACTGCGGTGTGCTGACCGGCAAGGGGGACACGTTCTGCGCCGGCATGGACCTGAAGTCGGGCCCGGGGCCGGGCGATGACCCGGAGGAAATCCAGCGCCTGATGAAAGACGTGCCCAACCTCCACTGGCGGGCGCTGCTCCGGGAGAACCGGCCCAACAAACCGATCATCCTGGCCATCGAAGGCTTCGCCGTGGCCGGGGGCACCGAGATACTCCAGGGCACCGACATCCGCGTCGGCGCCGAGGACGCCAGGTTCGGGGTGACCGAGGTGGCCCGAGGCCTGTATCCCATGTCGGCGTCGGCCATCCGTCTGCGCCGGCAGATCCCCTACTGCCTGGCGGCGGAGATACTCCTGCTGGGCCGGCACATCAGCGCCCAGGAGGCGCTGGACTGGGGACTGATCAACCGGGTGGTCCCCAAGGGCAAAGCTCTGGACGAGGCGCTGAACATCGCCCGGCAGCTCTGTGAGAATGCGCCCATATCCATCAAGGCCATCACCCGCACCCTCCGCGAGATCGACGAGTCGGTCCCGGAGGCGGAGGCCCTGAAGCGACAGGACGAGATCGGCTGGCCCGTCTTTGCCACGGAGGACTCCAAGGAAGGCATGAAGGCCTTCAAGGAGAAGCGCAAGCCGGTCTACAAGAACCGCTGATGCCGGGAAGCCGGGATCGGGTGTGCCAGCACGGCGCTGCCCCGCGCCGGTGGCTGATCGGCTAGTTCCGGGAGGAGACCAGCGTCTGGGGGCTTGCCTGGTAGAGGTAGGTCTTCTTCAGCAGGGACTGGCCCTCATCGCTGTCCAGCCCCACGTCGTGATGCAGATGGTCGGTGAAGATGTGGAGGAATATCTCAAAGATCGACTCTGAGTTGAAATGGCAGTGGTTGCAGCAGTAGGTTTGCATCAACAGACTTCTCCCATCTTCTTTCGGCCGAGGCTCACCGGGTCCGACTCAGGCCGGGCGACATTCATGACATCTTGGCCTTGATATTGCCCAGAGCCTCCTCCACCGCCTCCCGCACCTGAACCGAGCCATCGTTCATGGCCTGCCTCAGGAGCTGGGCGGCTCTGGGCCCACCGATCCTGCCTAGGGCCCATGCCGCGTCCTCGCGGACGTCTTCGTCCTCGTCACGCAGAGTGCGGTCCAGCGGCTCGACAGCTCTGGGATCGCGGATCATGCCCAGCGCCCGGGCAGCTTCCTCGCGGACGTCCTTGTCCTCGTCCTCCAGGGCGATGACAAGGGCCTGCACCGCTCTGGCGTCGCCTATCTTCCCCAGGGCCCAGGCTGCTTCCTCGCGGACATCCTCGTCTTCGTCGTCCAGAAGCCGCATCAGCGGCCCCACCGCTCTGGATTCGCCCAGATTGCCCAGGGCCGAGGCGGCTTCCTGCCGGACATACCACGTCTCATCGCTCAGTGCCCGGATCAGGGCCTTGACGTCGCCGGTATCGTTGGCCACTTCGTTGAGCATTCTCGGCTTCCCTGCGGGCCCGGCCTGATGGCCCTGACCCTTGGCTGCAAGTATGCAGGGATGACCTCTCACCAGTGTCTCGTCGGGCTGTGGCGGATTCACAAATGTCTATCAAAAGGAAGGGCCCGGGCTGGCGGCTGTCCTGAGCGTGGCTGAGCATGAATCACCTGCGACAGTAGCTCATGGATGATCGACTGTGGTATAATGAGCCGATATTGGATCAAGCAAGGGGGTGGAAATGGCAGTCAGAGCTACGGGGACCAACGCGGAACAGGACAGGCAGCTATGGGCGCTTCTGAACCAGACGCATCATGCCATCTGGAGGGCCAGAGAGAGGGAACTGGATGACATCGGCCTCTCGGCCATCCAGGCGGGAGTGCTCCACTTCGTGAGCACTCTGGATGGGCCGGTGACGCCCGCCGTGCTGTCCCGAACGCTCCACCGGGAGCCGCACACGGTGTCGGGACTGCTGACCCGCATGGAGAAGCAGGGGTTTGTCAAGCGGGTGAAGGACCTGAAGAGGAAGAACCAGGTGAGGATCGTGTTGACCCCGAAGGGCAAGAAGGCCTATGAGATGCAGAACAAGATGGGGGTGATCAACAAGATCGTGGGCTGCCTCCCTCCATCGGAGCGGGCCAGCCTGAACGGGCTCCTGGAGAAGCTGCGCAATTCAGCCCTGGTGGAACTCCGGGCTCGCCTACCCCTGCCCTACACCTACTAGGGCGGTGCGGCTCAAGCACCTGTGATCATGCTGCGGCGTAGTCTGCCGCCTGCCTGAGGTGCCCTTGCTACAGGTAGATCCTGTGCAGGTATCAACAGGACCGAGACCGAAAGGGAAGTGCCTCCTACTGCCAGAGCACTATTCTGGCTGCCTTCTCGCTTCGGCCAGTAGCAACACCGAGGACGGTCATGAGGGCGCCTATGACCAGTATGACTATGGCTCCACTGCCGGAGCTGGTGAAGATGCCAACGAAGCCGACCATGCCAAGGAAGAATCCCAATATGGCAAGCAACAATCCGAAGAACTGCAATGACAATGGAGAAGAGCTGCGTCGTTTCTTCTTCTTCGGCGTCGACGTAGTCAAGTCATTCCCCCTTCTGCCTCAGCAGCAAAGATCATACCACAATGGCTTCATGCCGTGACCAGAGGAAAGGGGAAACGCACAGCGCACCGTACCGTAACATCCGTCTTCTGGCCGCCGGTGAGACCTCCGTGCACACCCCGCTTGACCCGCAGTTGACCGGTCTGCCCTTGCTCTAGTCCTTAGAGTAGTACAGATGAGCCAAGATGGCAAAGAGGAAGGAAACAACTGCCAGGTCGACGTACGTTTGGGCCAGGATCTTGAACTGGTAGATCATGAGGCCACTGATGCCGGCCAGCACAACGCAGACCAGACCTGCCACGGCTGACAACCTGGATACCCACAGGTAGATAGCCTTCATCTGCACCTCCCTTCTTGGTTTCGCCAAGGCCGATGGACCGGGGCGCAATCTGTCTTGGCATTGTAGCACGGCCACCTAGGCTTGGATACGAAGGGGCTGCGCCGTGAGCCTCCGGGGCCGAAAGGGTGAGGGAGAGACAGTCAGCGTGGGCTGCGCCCTTCTAAAACGGGCCGAGGCACCAGGGAAGCCGGCGAACTGCGAGCAGAAGGGGTGACTAGGGCTTGGCCAGCTGATAGTACGGCATTCCGTACTTGAGGAAAGTACTCAGGTAGCCTTCATGAGAGAGACTCAGAAGCGGGAACTGCACTGACTCACCGAACTTCCTCCTTAGTTCCGGTACGCTGAAGGACTTGTTCGGGTTTCTGGCGAAGTACGCCCGGAGCTGGTATATCAGGCGGTATCCGCTTGGTGTTTCTGCCATGACACTACCCCCCAATCTGGCCGAGACCACACCACACGAACTAGCTGAGACGAGGTCAGGATAGCGCCAGCCAGTGGAGATTGTCAAGCTCGGCTCAGCTTGGAGAAGGATGCGTGAGTCCTGACCCTTGACGCTCCCCTGGCGCTCTAATAGAATCCTAGACGCGATATCGAAACGAGGAGGTGTCCCATGCCAGCAAAGCCTGAAGACCTGACAAGTGCGGATGCTTTGTTCAAACAATTCTTGAAGCACATGAAGCCATTGCTGAAGTCAGAACGGCCCAGGCTGGAGGCGTTCAGGCAAAGCAAGTCACCACAGGAAGAAGATGATCTGGCAGTGTTCGCAAAGAAGGGCAAGATCGACCCCAAGGAAGTCGTGGTTGACCTGTCTTTGCAGCAATTCGCCGCGGCTCAGGCCTTTGCCATCCTTCTCGCCGAGAACAACCGTCTTCTTCTGGAGTTGATGAACCGGGGCTCAAAGAAGTAGCGGAGCACTCTCCAATGTGTACCGTCGTCCCAGGGCCTCTGATGAGGCCCTGAACGGCGCTTCATGGGGTTTGCGGGGTGATGACGGGGTGAGCACTTGATGAGACCAGATGTTCTACGTCGATGCCATCCCCTGCCTGAACTGGTCTCTCGACAGAGCCGTCAGTATCAGCGCAATTATGCCCAGGAGCGAGAAAGGCAAAGCCGCGGCGATAGCTCCAACAAGAGCCATCACCCAGTTCCTTCTTTGCAGGGCACATATGCCGCCGACCAGGGCCAATATGCTTCTGAGTGCCAGGAGCGCTGCAATGGGCACCAGTATGGCCAGAGTATCCGGCTCATCAGACACAAAGGCAATGGCGACCATCAAACCGAGGACCCCAAAGAGGCCAAGGCAGCCAACTATGATATCAAGGATTCCTGCGACTACGATCGTCCCTGTCTTCCTTGGTGATTGCCCATCGCCGAGTCCGGCTCCGCACCCCGGGCAGAATGTTGGATTGCCCGCCACTTCCCTGCCGCATTTTGGACAGACCATCGCTTTCCCCCAATCCAGCTTGACGCAGCCTGGTTCAAGATGCCACCGAAGGATTATACCACCCAACCTCAGCCTTCAACCCAGGGGGCGAGGATCTGTCGGAATGAACTTCGATCGTGGGAGTGTCAAGCAGAATGCCCCGAAAAACCCTAGAATGGTAGGCAACTCCGCTTGTGGGGGAGTGCTGGAATTGGCAGACAGGCATGACTTAGGATCATGTGCCGCAAGGCGTGGGAGTTCGAGTCTCCCCTTCCCCACCACGCTCTGCCAGGTTGCAGCGAACCATGCCAGACAACAAGTTCATCCTTAACTTCGCGCCGACGGGGCTGATCCCTACCCGGGAGATGACCCCGCATGTGCCCGTTCGGCCAGACGAGATCGTCAGGGACGTGCTGGAGGTGGCTGATCTCGGTGTGAGCATGGTTCACATACATGCGCGGGACCCGGCGACCGGCAAGCCGACGCATGACAAGGAGGTCTATGGGGAGATCATCGGCGGGATCAGGAAGAAGCGGAAGGACCTTATTCTGTGCGTTTCGACGTCGGGCAGGGTGTTCAACAAGTTCGACAAGCGTTCGGAATGCCTGAACCTTGAGGGCAGGCTGAAGCCCGATCTGGGCAGCCTGACTCTGAGTTCGCTCAACTTCAACAAGCAGGCCAGCGTCAATTCTCCGCAGATGATCCAGGATCTGGCCAGACGGATGCTGGAAAGGGGCATCAAGCCGGAGCTGGAGGCGTTTGATCTGGGCATGATCAACTACGCCAAGTACCTCATCCAGAAGGGGCTGCTGCAGCCGCCGTACTACTTCAACCTGATTCTGGGCAACATTGCCTGTGCCCAGGCCGACATGCTTCATCTGGGGTTGATGATCAATGAGCTGCCGGAGGGGTCCATCTGGTCTGTGGGGGCTGTCGGTGACTCTCAACTGAGGATGAACTCCATCGCCATTGCGGCCGGCGGGGGAGTCCGGGTGGGCCTGGAAGACAACATCTGGTTCGATGCAGAGAGGACGAGGCTGGCCACCAACCGGGACATCGTGGAGAGGATCGTTTTCATCGCCAGGTCCATGGGCCGGGAGCCACTCAGTCCCAAGGAAGCCAGGAGCCTGTTGAAGCTGTGAATGTGAGTCAGGACGAGCAGCGGCAGGGAATCCTCGGTCTGGTCAGGGAGAGGTTCAGGTACGGCCTTGTCCTGCGAACCGTGTTGAGGGTGCTGGGGTCCAGGGGAATCGAAATCATACCCTACTTCGTCACCCAGGAATCGCTCAAAGAGGGGATTGCCCCCAGCCTGGACCAGGGGCTGGGCCCGGTGGTCACCTGTCTTCTGTCACCTGCTGAGATAGACGAAATCCTTGCCCATCCTGAAGGAAAAACGATGGGAAGCAAGGAGACTCTGCTCGGCGAGCGCTGCTTCTGCTTCGGATTGAAGCTCAACGGAGAGGTGGCGGCCTGCACGTGGTGCAATGTGCACCGGTGTCACAGCGAGCTGGACTCGTTTGCCTTGAAGGAGAACGAGGCCTATCTCTGCAGCGCGGTGACCCTCATGGCCCACCGGGGCAGGAACGTGGCCCCATTGCTGCGATACGAACTGTACAGGTACTTGAACCAGATGGGCCGGACCGATTTCTACAGCATCACGGAGTACTTCAACGCCCCGGCGCGGAAATTCAAAGAGAAGCTCGGGGCCAGGCAGCTCAAGCTCGGCCTCCACATCAGGCTCTTCAGCAGGTGGAAGCGGAACATCACTCTGAGAAGATACCGCACGTAGGAATCACCTTGCCTTCGTGTTGCGAGGGATGCCGCCGCCGGGGGATAATCTCCATAGGGGAACGGATCAGAACTGAAGCCGACCGGGGCATTCTCTTCGCAGCGGGATTCCGTGCAGTCAGACAAGGTGAAGGCGGGTAGTCACCACATCGTGCCCATACCGACCCTGACGGGCAGGGTCCACCTCATCCAGGGAGAAAAGGGCTCGGTGCTGGTGGACGCCCTTACCACGCGGTTCAGCAGGACTGTGCTGAGCGCGGTGAGGCGGAGCGAGAACGGCCAGCCGCGCCGGGTGAGCCTGATCCTGATCAGCCATGCCCACATCGATCACTTCGGCGGGGCGCTGCGGCTGCGGGAGGAACTGGGGGCGCCCATCGCCATCCATGAGCTGGACGCCGATGACCTGCGCCGGGGCCGCAACGGGGCGCTGCACTGCCGCAATCTCCGCGAGAGCCTGCTGAAGTTCTCGGTGAGCCGGATGAAGTCCCAACCCATAGAGCCGGATATCGTGTTGCGCGGGGAGGAGGGAGACCTGAGCGAATGGGGCATCGAGGCGAAGTGGGTGAGGACCCCCGGCCACAGCGAGGGGTCGATCTCGGTGGTCTTCCCGGGGGAGGTGGCCATCGTGGGGGACCTGGTCATCGGCCGGTTCGGGGTTTCCAGGAAGCCGGCGTATCCGTTCTGGGTGAAGGACGCCGGGCGGCTGCGGGAGAGCGTGAAGAGGGTGCTGGACCTCTCGCCAAGGGTGCTCCTCTCTGGCCACGGCGGGCCCTTCAGCGCTGAAGACGTGAAGCGGGTCTTCCTGGAATGAGCACGACCCCCGAGCTTTGACAAGGCTTGCGGGGCGGGCTAACATTGGCCCTGGGTCGTGCTAGGTGGGGAGATAGCGGTGCCCTGTACCCGCAATCCGCTACAGCGGGGCTGAATTCCCACCCGAGGCTATTTGCCCTGCAGGACTGCCTCCATGGCCTGGCGTTGAGGATCGGGTCCTGTGCGGCGGAACACTATGAAGCCCGTCAGGTCCGGAAGGAAGCAGCGGTAAGTAGCCAGTTCCGGGTGCCACAGGTTCTCCTGGTCTGAGCCGGGCGGTGGTGCGCAAGCTGCAGAGTGGGGTCGAAGGTGGGTGCACGACCCTTCCTGGTTCTCATGTGACGCCGGGGTGCCGCTGATGGGACCATCCGTTTCTGAAGTCAGGGGACTGCTGAACCAGTACGACCTGAAGGCCAGGAAGAGCCTGGGCCAGCACTTCCTGGTGGACAAGGGGGCGCTGCACCGCGTTGTAGCCGCAGCGGAGCTGACTGTTGAGGATGTGGTGGTGGAGATCGGTCCGGGTCTGGGCGTGTTGACCCGGGAGCTGGCCAGGGTGGCGCGCCGGGTGGTGGCAGTGGAGGCGGACGAGGGGCTGGCCCTTGCCCTGGGGGAAGTGCTGGCCGAGTCCAGGAATGTGAGCATCGTCAATGCCGATGCTCTTCAGGTTGACCCCGGCGCGCTGGTAGCCGGCCAGGGGGAGGAGGATGCCCCACCCAGCTACAAGGTGGTGGCCAACATCCCCTACTACATCACCTCGCCCATCCTGCGGCACTTCCTGGAAGCGGGGCACAGGCCCTCCCTGATGGTGGTCATGGTCCAGAAGGAGGTGGGGGAGGCTATCGTGGCCCGTCCGGGGGACATGAGCATTCTGTCTGTCAGCGTGCAGTTCTATGGCAGGCCGGCCATCGCCGGGCGGGTGCCGGCGAGGAGCTTCTACCCGGCGCCGAAGGTGGAGTCCGTCATCCTTCGCATCGATGTCTATGTCCAGCCCCCGGTGGACGTCCCGGGAGTCGAGGCTTTCTTCAGGGTGGTCCGGGCGGGCTTCAGCGCCCCGCGGAAGCAGCTGCGCAACTCGCTGGCGCAGGGACTGGGCATTCCCGCCGAGGAGTCCGCCGCCGCGCTGGTGAGGGCCGGGATCGACCCCAGAAGGCGGGCCGAGACCCTGGATCTCCAGGAATGGGCCCGACTATGCCAGGAGAGGGCCACGGATGGGCAGTAGGACCGAGCCGGAATCCCGCAAGGCCTTCGCCAAGGTCAACTTGACCTTCGAAGTGATCGGCAAGCGCGCCGACGGGTATCACGAGGTGGTCAGTGTGATGCAGGCCATCGACCTCTGCGATGTGCTCACCTTCGAGCCGAGGGAGTCGCTGTATCTGGCCTGTAGCATCCCCGAGCTTGTCTCGCCGAACAACCTGGTCTTCAGGGCGGCCAGGCTGATGCAGGATGCGGCGGGTCAGCACCGGGGCGTGGCCATCTCGCTGACCAAGGGGATTCCCCTGGCCGGGGGGCTGGGCGGGGGGAGCAGCGACGCGGCGGCGGTGCTGCGCAGCCTGAACGACCTGTGGCAGACCGGTCTCTCTGCCGAGAAGCTGAGCGGGTTGGGTGCGGGACTGGGCTCGGACGTGCCCTTCTTCTGCTCCGGAAGCACCACGGCCCTGGCTGAGGGCAGGGGCGAGAGGGTGACCGCCCTGCCGTCCCTGCGCCCGACGTGGGTGGTACTGGCGGTTCCCGATATCCGGATGGCGGACAAGACCGGGAGAATGTACGCCTGTCTCGATGCGTCGCGGTTCAGCGACGGACACCATGCCCGAAGGGTGGCCGGGCTGATCGAGCGCGGGGAAAGTGTCGTCTCGGAACTATGCTATAATGCCTTCGACAACGTGGCCTACTCGTTCTTTCCAGGCCTGGAGCGGTACCGGCAGAGCCTTTTGGCCGCCGGAGCAGACGAGGTTCACGTGGCCGGTGCCGGACCGGTCCTGTTCACCATCACCGGGGACAGAGCCCGAGGCGTGGCCACTGTCGAGAAGCTGAGGAGTGAGAGGGTGGAGTCCTATCTTGTGAGGGCTCTCTGACTATGAGGACCGACGAGTTCATCGCCGACATTCAGGAGGCCATCCCCCGGATCACGCCCCGGAGGGTCGGTGCCCTGCTGACCCTGATGGCCATCTCGGCGGCCTGCCTGGCCCTGATGATCGTGCTCCTGCATGTCATCCCCAGGGTGCAGCTGGAAGGGCTGATGAAGTATGACTACCTGGGGGTCTTCGCATCCAACCTCCTGCCCTCTCTGAGCGTCATAGTGCCGGCCCACCTCTTCATCCCGGGACAGGCGGTGAATGTGATGGTGGCCTCCACCGGGGCATCGCTGATCTGGGTAGCGGTGATCGCCGCGCTGGGGGCCACGCTGGGGGAGGTGACCAGCTACTACGTGGGCTACGGCGGGCTGCGTCTGTTCAAGCTGGAGCGTTTCGGGCGGTACCGCACGGCAGAGAAGTGGATGAAGCGGCGCGGCTGGCTGGCTGTGGTCGTCCTGGCTTTTCTGCCCCTGTTCATCTTCGATTTCGTGGGGATCGCCGCCGGAGCGCTGCGGCTGTCGCTGCCCAAATTCCTCCTCTTCACCTACCTGGGCCGGCTGCCCCGGGCGATCATCGAGGTCTACTTCTATACCTGGATCTTCCACAATATCCTCTCTCAGTTGCCCCACTGGGTGAGCTCGCCCTTCTCCGGCTAGGCCTGCGCTGCCCCGCCCCTCCCCAGCCAGCCCTGGATTCCCGCATTCGCGGGAATGACATGGGGGAATGGATGCCTCATCCCGCCAGAGGCGGGCGGCATGATCCTTCCCTGAGGGGAAGGACCTGCGGCGTCCCCTCCCGTTGACAGCGGGGGCGTGCGGCATGAGACAGGAAGAGGGAGAAGCGGGCTGCGGGTACGCAGAGAAACAGTGCGCGAATCTGAGAATGCGGAAAGGTATTGCCTTCCTCAGCCGGGAAGTGGGATACTCAGTAGCCCGTGGAGAACCAGATCCTCATCTCGCTTGATCTAGAGACCACCGGCCTTGACTCCGAGAAGGACCGCATCATGGAGATCGGTGCGGTCAAGTTCCAGGGCCGGAAGGTGCTGGAGACATTCCAAACCCTGGTCGATCCCGGCTGCCCGCTATCGTACCGGATACGGCTGCTGACCGGCATCACCCCGGAGGAACTGCTGGCGGCCCCGGCCTTCTCCGAGGTGGCCGAGGGACTGCGGGCCTTCGTTGGCGGATACCCCATTCTGGGCCAGAACATCGGCTTCGACCTTGATTTCCTCCGCGGCCAGGGGCTGAGCTTCACCAATCCGGTCTACGACACCCAGGAGATCACCAACGTCCTGCTGCCCCATCTGCAGGACTACAGCCTGGCCATGCTGGCCCGGGAGCTGCGCATCCCCAATCCCATTCAGCACCGCGCCCTGGCCGACGCCCTCATGGTGAAGGAGGTGTTCCTCTCACTGATGGACCGGGCCGCGGAGCTGGATCTGCCCCTGGTGGTGGAGATCAACCGTCTGTCCGCGGCCAGCAGCTGGCCCTGGCGGACCATGTTTCTGGACCTGGAGAGGAGCAAGGTGGGCGAGGCCTCCCTCTGGGACCGGGAGGCCTGGGACCTGAGCGCCAGGCGGCTGGCCCTGGAGTTGCCGCCGGCGGAGCCCCTGGTGCCGGTGAAGAGCCCCAGGCCGCTGGACATCGAAGGCCTGACGGCCTTTCTGAGCGAGAACGGCCTGCTGGCGGAGTCCTTCCCCGGCTTCGAGTACCGGCTGGGTCAGGTGGCCATGATGAGGGAGGTGGCCGGGGCGCTGAACAGCAGGCGGCACGCCATCATCGAAGCCGGGACCGGCATCGGGAAGTCCATCGCCTATCTGCTGCCAGCGATGGTCTTCGCCGTCGGGAACGGCAGGCCAGTGGTGGTCTCCACCAATACCATCAACCTCCAGGAGCAGTTGACCGGCAAGGATATTCCCGACCTGCTCGCAGTGCTCCGCGAGGCGGGCACCTCCTTCCTGGAAGGCGAGCCGCGCATCGCCCAACTGAAGGGACGGAGCAACTACCTCTGCCTGCGGCGGTGGGATGCCTGGCGGAAGACCCCGGGACTGCCCTGGGAGGAGGCCAGATTCCTCCTCCGTCTGCTGCTCTGGGTCTATTCCACCACCAGCGGAGACCGGGCCGAGCTGAGCATCACCGGCGGCGACGCCGCTCTGTGGAGCAGGGTCTGCGCCTCGGAGGAGAACTGCGTGGTGAACCGCTGCCCCCACTACACCGATGGCTGCTTCCTCTATCGGGCCAGGGAACACGCGGAGGGGGCCCATCTCGTTGTGGTGAACCATGCCCTGCTGCTGTCAGATCTGGTCCGGGGCGGGATACTGCCTGAATACGGCTGCCTGGTAGTCGATGAAGGCCATCACCTGGAGGACGAGGCCACCGAACAACTGGGCTTCAAGGTGGCCGACCAGGACCTGCGGGCCTGTCTGGACCGCCTGGGAGACAGAGGGGGCTTCCTGTTCTATCTGCGCAACTACCTGCGCACTGCCACGACCGGCGCCCCGAAGAAGGCGGAGATCAGACAGAAGAGCGACGGCCTGGTGGCGGGAACGAAGCGGGCCCGCAATGCGGTGAATGATCTGCTGGATGCCCTGACCCGATTCCTGGGCCTGGAGCTTGGCGATGATCAGCGCGGCTACGAGCAGCGGCTGAGGCTGACCGGCGCCCTGCGCCGCCAGCCGGGATGGGCCGAGGTGGAACGTTCCTGGGAAGACCTCGACCTGGAGATGGACAGCCTGGAGAGCGGCTTGAGCGAACTGTGCAACCTGATGGAGGACCTGCCCGACAGAAGGAATCCGGACCTGAACAGCTCGCTGGGTGAGTCGTCATATCTGCTGCAGCAGGTCCGGGGCATAAGAAGCGAGATGGGTGCCGTCATCGTCAATGCCCTGCCGCACTACGTCTACTGGGCCTCGCTGAGGCCTGAGGGCGCCGTGTGCCTCCACGCCGCTCCGGTGCACGTGGGCAGCCTTCTGGGTGAACCTCTCTTCCAGCGGAAGGACACCGTAGTGCTGACCAGCGCCACCTTGAGCACGGACGGCACCTTCGACTACGTCAGGAACTGCCTGGGGCTGGAAGAGGCGGCGGAGCTGATTGTGGAGCCCCCGTTCGACTATGTGAAGTCGACCATGATCTACCTGCCCCAGGACATCCCCGAGCCGGACAGAGCCGGCTATCAGCACGGCGTGGCTGAGGCCCTGGTGGGACTGTGCCGGGCAACGCGGGGCCGGACCCTGGCCCTGTTCACCTCCCATGCCGGGCTGCGCACAGCCTACAAGTCCGTCGAGCCAGCCCTGGACGAGGAGGGCATCCTGGTCCTGGGCCAGGGACTCGACGGCAGTCCCAGGAAGCTGCTGGCCAGATTCAAGGACAATCCCGAGTCACTGCTCATGGGAGCGGCGGCCTTCTGGGAGGGCGTGGATGTTGTCGGTCCGGGGTTGAGCGTGCTGGTCATCGCCCGGCTGCCCTTCGGCGTGCCCAACGATCCGGTCTTCTCGGCCCGGGCGGAGTTGTTCGACGATCCCTTCAATGAGTACATGGTGCCCCAGGCGATACTGAAGTTCAAGCAGGGCTTCGGACGGCTGATCCGCAGCCGCAACGACCGCGGGGCGGTGATTGTCCTCGACCGCCGGCTGCAATCGAAGTCCTACGGCCGGGCCTTCCTGCAGTCGCTGCCCAGGTGCACCGTGCGCGCCGGCGCCCTGAAGGACATGCCCCGGGAGGTGATCCGGTGGCTGGGGGAGTAGTGCCTCTGCCTCTTCCCGGCGGTGAGGGCACTACTGGTTCCCGGTGAGTCTGGCGCGCAGGAAGGCAGCCTCGTCCTCCCTGGTCTTCACCCGGCCGTCCAGCTTGGCCTCATGCAGGGCCCCGAGCATCTCGCCCAGTTGCGGCCCGGGCGACAGGCCCATCTGCTGCAGGGCTTCGCCGTTCAGGGAGGTCTTCACGTAGCGCAACCTGTTCAGGTACAGCTCCAGCCGCTCCCGGACGGCGGCGGAGTCCGCAGCGACGGCGGCAGCCAGGACTGAGGCTGGCGAACGGCCCCGGAGAAGACGGTGGATGACGCTGGGGAGGAGGCCGGGAGACTCCAGTGAGGGCAGGTCCGCCTTCAGCCGGCAGGCGTCTCGCATCACCGCCGCCGCTCTGCCCGGAATGCGCAGCCGGGCGATGATGTCTTCCGTCTCATCGGCGCCCAGCCGATAGGTCAGCAGAGCCAGGTACAGCGGCAGGGACGGCGGGGAGGCTGACCGGGCCAGCCGGTACCTGTCCCTCAGCCATCCATCGGCCTTGAGAGAGGGGTGGACCCTCTCCAGCAGTCCCAGTGCCTGGGCCCTTTCCAGGACGTCTTCAGGCCGGTCCTCCTTGAGGATCAGCTCCAGCTCGTGTCGCAGCCTGTCGCCCGATATGGTGGCCAGCATGGGGAGATCACGGCGGAGGAGGGCTTCGGTGGACTCCTCCAGGCGGAAGCTGAAGCGCTGCTCGTAGCGGACCGCCCTGAGCATGCGGGTGGCGTCGTCGACAAAGCTCCGGTCGTGCAGAACGCTGATCAGCCCCCGGCGGAGGTCGGCCTCACCGGAGAAGGGGTCTACCAGCGCCCCGAACCGTCCAGGGCTGAGGTCCATGGCCATGGCGTTGATGGTGAAGTCGCGCCGCCGCAGATCATCGGTGATCGAGCCGGGACTGACCGTGGGCAGGGCGCCGGGACGGGAGTAGGTCTCGGACCGGGCAGTGGTTAGGTCGATGCTGCCGTGATCGTGTTTGACCTTGGCGGTGCCGAAGCGCTGGTGCACCAGGACTCTGCCGCTGATCCCCTGTGCCAGCGCCCTGGACAACTCCGGCGCATCGCCCTCCACCACCAGGTCGAGGTCGAAGTTGTCGCGTCCCAGGAGGATATCCCGCACTGCCCCGCCAACCAAGTACAAGCCGCAGCGCCGTTCCGCGGCCAGCGCGCCGGCGGTGCGGATCAGCTGCAGCGACCCGCGGGGCAGTTGACGCTCGAGTTGAAGGGAGAGATTCTTCTGCATGGTCAATTCATGACCTCGCTCCGGCAAGCCTCAGTCCGCTCACGGGGCACGACCGTCGTCACCCCGGCAGACCTTCTCCAGGGCCTTCTTCATCCTCTGCCAGTGCGTCCCCTGCCAGTAGATCCTGAGGCATGAGGGGCACTGCATGTACTGGTCCTGGGTGCGGAAGACGTAGGGGGGCACGATGTCTGCCACCTCATCCCTACTCCTGGGTGCTAGGCTCTGGTTGCACTCCAGACAGCGGGTGAACTGCCTGGAGCAGCAATCGAGCTGCAGTTCACAGATCACCTGGCGAAGCTGCTCTTCGGGATCGTCGCTGCTGGTCAGGATGACCTTCAGCTGACCGTTGGCCACGGGACGCCTTCGGGCGATCTGGGAATCCCGGGTGAGCACCACGCGGCCTTCGCGGAGGGCGATGTCCACCAGATGGCCATCTTCGATGTCGCTGAAGAACAGGGTATCGTAGCCCATCATCCTCAGCCATCTGGCCAACTTGCCGGCGTTGGCGTCGACGATGAAGGTGGTCTCCAAGTCAGTTCCTAGAGGAGGACTTCGGCGCCTTCTCTGCCCAGGGTGATGCTGGCCCCCAGGTCGCGGGACACCTCGGCGACCTCCGCTGCGATGTCGTTCTCCAGCAGGGGGTTGAGGTGAATCAGCACTGTGGGGGGCAGATACCCCTTCAGCCTGCGGAACTCCAGTAGCTCCGCCTTGAGCAGTTGCGGCGTGAGGTGGCCCGTTCTTCTGGCCCATTCCTCCATCTTCTGAGGCAGGGTCAGCTCGGTGATGAGCAGGTCGGGAGACACCTGCCCCCAGCATTCAGAGAGCCCCGCCCCGGTGTCGCTGGTATAGAAGAGACTCTTCCCCTGGGAAGAGGTGATCTGGAAACCCACGCTGGGCACGCTGTGCCTCACCGGGACGGCCAGGATGCCGTACCCCGCAATGTGGAAGGGCTTGTTGGCCTCGATGGTCACCAGCCGTATCGCCGGCTGGCCCTCTGGCCATCTGCGGAAATCGGGGTACATCTCGTCATCCAGCAGGTGCGAGCAGAGCGTGTCCAGCGTGGCTGCCGTGGAGTAGATGCTGACTGATCCCATGTGGGCCAGATTCATGCCTATGAAGGGGATATCCCTGACGTGGTCGTAGTGGTGGTGGGTGAGCAGGATGGCCTTCAGCTTCTGCTGATCCGCCAGGCTGAGGCTGGCGCAAAGGCTGCCGGCGTCCAGGGCCAGGACTTCATCGACCAGGATAGCCGCGGCCCTGGCGCTGTTCGCTTCTATGGCATGGGCACCCAGAATCCTGATCCGCATCAGTCCCCGTCAGGGGTTCAATCGTCTATTCGCTTGCCAAAGGGATCGACTAGATCCAGCGGCGGCTGCGGAAGAAGAGCAACATGCCGATGATGACGACTACCATGATAGTGATGATGATGATGAAGGAGACGAGGCTGCTCTCGCCGCCGAAGTTGGGCAGACCGACATTCATGCCGTAGATGCTGGCCACCAGGGTCAGGGGCATCATGATGGTGGCGATGACGGTGAGCACGCGCATGGTCTCGTTGGTGTGGTGCGAGGAGATGGAGTCGTTGGTGTCCTTCAGTCCCTCAATGATCTCCTTGCACTCATCCAGGGTATCCCAGAGCTTGTCAACGTGGTCCACCACGTCCCCCCAGAAGACCTCCATATCCTCGGCGGTGTAGCGTCCCGTGCGGTACTCCAGGCTGCTGATGACCCCCTTCATGGACCAGATGATGCGGCGGTTGGAGATGACGTCGCGGCGGAGATTGGAGATCTCCCGGACCACGGCGCGACGTCCGCCGGGGTTGAAGATCTCATCCTCGACCACCTCAAGGTTGTGCATGATCTTGTTGGTGATGGGCAGGCAGTAGTCCACCAGGATATCGGTGATCCGGTAGAGGAGATAGCCCGAGCTCTTCATGTTGGCCTGGCAGGCCTGCTCGCTGGTCTGGCAGTCGCGGAACAGCTTCACCAGCGGCTTCAGTCCGCCCTCGTGGAGGGTGATGAGGTAGCTCTTGCCGATGAAGATGGAGAGCTGGCTGGCCACGGTGACCTCCGCTTCCTTGCGGAACAGGGGGAAGTGGAAGACGATGAAGAGGTACTCGTCATACTCGTCGATCTTGGGGCGCTGGATGCGGCTGAGGCAGTCGTCCAGGTCCAGGGGATGAAAGGGGAAGCTCCTGGCCAACTGATCTGTCTCCGCGCGGCCGGGTTTCTCGATGTTGATCCAGCGGAGATCGCCCCAGGTGAGCTCCTCTATGCGGAGGTCATCCGGGCCCTCCTGGCCTGCGGCAGCCGGCCCCTTCCGGGCGTGGCGGCCCACGCTCAATGCGCCGACGTTCCTATACCATCTCACGGTCTCGATGTCCCGAAGCGAGGAATCTGCCTTCCTTATATCACAGTGTTGCACTGCAGGCAACCCTCGGTTTTGCGCGGTTTGCGGCGGCGATATTTGATTTGGAAAAAGCCTATGTGCTATCTTATTCAGCTAGCCGGAGGAAGGGGCACTTGCTAGCAGATTACGGACTTCTAGCGCTGTTCATCATCGTCGCCATCCTCTTCGCCACCATGCTGCCCCTGGTGGCCCTGGCCCTCCGTCTCGCCGGCATAGGCGCCAAGAGGAAGCCCAATCCCCACAAGGACACCACCTACGAGTGCGGCGTGCAGCCCGTGGGTAAGGCGTGGGTCCAGTTCAATTTCCGCTACTACTTCTATGCCCTGGTCTTCGTCGTCCTCGACGTGCTGACCATCTTTCTCTATCCCTGGGCCACCGACGTGAAGGGCCTAGCCGAGTTCGGCTTGGCGGCGGTGGCGGTCTTTGTGGCTATCGTCTGCACGGCCTACGTGTATGCCTGGAGGAAGGGGCTTCTAGAGTGGAAATAGGCAAGCCGGACCTCTCCCTGAGGGAATTCGACCTGGAGGAGGGCAGGCAGATCGAGGAGCTGATTGCCCGCTCCCAGCAGCCCATCAAGGACCCCGACGAGTGGCTGGACAGCGGACTGCGGCAGAATGTGTTCATGACCTCCATCGCCAAGGTCCTGAACTGGGGCCGGCACTACTCGACCTGGCCCTTCGGCAGCGGACTGGCCTGCTGCGCCATGGAGATGGTGGCCACGGCCAGTTCGAGATTCGACATCACCCGGTTTGGCATGGATGTGTTCCGGGCCTCGCCTCGCCAGGCCGATCTGTTCATCGTGGCCGGGACCCTGACCTGGAAGATGGCCCCGGCGGTGAGGAGGCTCTACGACCAGATGGCCGAGCCGAAGTGGGTCATCGCCATGGGGGCCTGCGCCATCAGCGGCGGCACCTTCGCCCACTCCTACAGCGTGGTGCCAGGCGTGAACCGGATCATCCCCGTGGACGTCTATGTCCCCGGCTGTCCGCCCCGCCCGGAAGCGCTGATCTACGGCGTGATGATGCTGCACAAGAAGATCGACAAGAGGAGATTCAGACAGCAGGACTAGCTGCGGCCTCCGCGCCCGGCTGGATGCACTACGGCAAATGACAAAGCCACTCATCGGTCAGGAGATCGCCCGGCAGATCAGCGGCGGGGTACCGCAGTCCGTGGTGGACTCCGGTCAGTCCTGGGTGCTGGTCCAGCCGGAGTCGGTCCTCCAGGTGGCCCGATACCTGAAGACCACCCCCGGCCTGGAGTTCGACTACCTCACCTGTCTCACCGGCACGGACTACCTGGACTACATTGAGGTGGTCTACATCCTGACCTCGATGAAGCACAACCACAGCGTGGTCCTCAAGACGCGCTGCAACCGGGAGAAGCCTGAGGTGCCCTCGGTGGTGGAGCTGTGGCGGGGCGCTGACTTCCAGGAGAGGGAGGTCTACGATCTCCTGGGGGTGAAGTTCGCGGGACATCCCAATATGAAGCGCCTCTTCCTCTGGGAGGGGTTCAAGGGGCATCCGCTGAGGAGGGACTACCTCTGATGCCCAAGCCCGAGCTGGTGCTCCTCCACGCCCCGAGCAACTACGACTTCCGGGAGAGGTCCATCGTCTATGGTCCCATAAGTGATGTCATCCCCTCCACGCCAGTGTTCGAGATGTACCCCATCGGTTTCATCAGCATCGCCGGCTACCTGGAGAAGGCGGGAGTGGCCACCAGGGTGGTGAACGTGGCCAACAGGATGCTCACCGAGCGGGGCTTCAACGTGGAGCGCTTCCTGAGCAAGCTCCGTCCCGTGGCCTTCGGCATCGACCTGCACTGGCTGCCTCATGCCCAGGGCAGTCTGGAGCTGGCCAAAGTGGTGAAGAAGCTCCATCCCTCGATACCGGTGATCTTCGGCGGCTTGTCGGCCAGCCACTTCTACCGGGAGCTGATGGAGTACCCCCAGGTTGATTACGTGGTCCGGGGTGATTCCACCGAGGAGCCGGTGCTCCAGCTGATGAGGCGGATCAAGAGCGGCGCCCCGGTGGAGGACGTGCCCAACCTGAGCTGGAAGGACAAGCAGGGTGCCGTGCACCACAACGAGCTGTCCTACGTGCCGGCCAATCTGGACGATCTGCCCCTGGACTACGCCTATCCGGTGAGGTCAGTGATCAGGTACCGCTCCCTCTCCGGGATGCTGCCCTTCAACAACTGGCTGGATTATCCGGTGACTGCGGTGTTCACCTGCCGGGGCTGCAGCCTCAACTGCCACTCCTGCGGCGGTTCGCGTTTCGCCTTCAAGGGCGTGTGCAACCGGGACGAGGTGGCCTACCGCAGTCCCCAGATGCTGGCCGAGGATATCCACAGCATCCAGCGCTACCTCAGAGGGCCGGTGTTCATCATCGGGGACATCCGGCAGGCCGGCGAGGACTACGCCGACAGGTTGCTGGCCGCCATGAGCAAGAGAGGGGTCCACGGCCCCATCGTCCTGGAGCTCTTCTCGCCCGCGGGCAGGGACTTCTTCGACAAGGTGAGGAAGGTCATTCCCCACTTCAATATCCAGATGTCCGTGGAGTCGCATGATGAAGAGGTCCGCCGGGCCTTCGGCAAGGGCTGGCGGAACGCCGACGTCGAGGAGACCATGAAGCTGGCCATCGAGAGCGGCTGCCGCAGGTTCGACCTGTTCTACATGATCGGCCTGGCCAGGCAGGACGCCGTCTCGGTGATGGATACCGTGCGGTACACCGGGAGCCTGCTGAAGGAGTTCGGCGGCAAGAGCGGGCTGCACCCTCACATTTCGCCGCTGGCGCCCTTCATCGACCCGGGGAGCCAGGTCTTCGACAGGCCGGAGGACTATGGGTACCGGCTGTTCTACCGGACGCTGGAAGAGCACCGCCAGGCGCTGCTCTCACCGGCCTGGAGCCAGATGCTGAGCTATGAGACCAAGTGGCTCAGCCGGCAGGAGATCGTGGATGTCACCTATGAGGCGGCCGTACGCTTCAATCAGATCAAGAGGATGAACGGCTTGGTCAGCCGTCAGGTGGCCGAGCGGGTGGAGTCGAGGATCAAGAAGGACCAGGTGCTGATCGCCGAGATCGAGAGGCGGGCCCGGGACCACGGCCGGGAATCGTGGGCCGAGGGAGAGAAGGAGCTGAGCCTGGCGGCGACCTGCCTCAAAGAGGAACTGCAATGGCCGGCGCGGTCATTTCTGCGTAGCATGCCGAGGATAATATGGAGCCTGTGCCGAGCGTAAGCCTGGACATGGAACTGAAGACTGAGCCCTTTGTGCTCAACATGGGGCCGCAGCATCCCTCGACGCATGGCGTCTTCCGGATGAGGGTGACCCTGGACGGCGAGGTGGTCGTGGGGCTGGAGCCGGTCTTCGGCTATCTGCACCGGGGGATAGAGAAGCTGGCCGAGACCCGGACCTACACCCAGGTCATCCCCCTGACGGACAGGCTGCTGTACCTCAGCTCCATGGCCTGCAATCATGCCTATGTCCGGTCGGTGGAGAAGCTGGCCGGGATCAAGGTCCCCGAGAGGGGCGAGTACATCAGGGTGATCATCGATGAGCTGATGCGCATCTCCAGCCACCTCATGGCTGTGGGCTTCTTCCTCAACGACCTGGGCTGCTCGGTGTATACCCCGCTGCTCTACATGTACCGGGAGAGGGAGAAGATCCTGGACATGTTCGAGATGGTCTGCGGCCAGCGTCTGACCTACAATTACATGCGCATCGGCGGCGTGAGCAACGATGTCCCCGAGGAATTCATGCCGATCCTGAAGCGGTTCGTGGCCGAGATGCCCCACTATATCGATGAGTACGAGCAACTCCTGGCCCAGAACGAGATCCTCCTGGCCCGGACCAAGGGCGTGGGCATTCTGCCCCGGGACCTGGCCATCAACTCCTCGGCCGCCGGTCCGGTGCTCCGGGCCAGCGGGGTGAAGTGGGACATCCGGAAGGCCGATCCCTACTCGGTCTACGACCGCTTCGATTTCGAGGTGCCCATCGGCGAGGTGGGCGACAACTACGACCGCTACCGGGTGAGGATCATGGAGATGCACCAGAGCCTGCGCATACTGGAGCAGGCCATGAAGCAGTTCCCGGCCGGGGAGGCCAATGCCAAGGTGCCCCAGTTCCTCCGGCCTCCGGTGGGCGAAGCCTACGGACGGGTGGAGACACCGCAGGGCGAGATGGGCTTCTACCTGGTCTCGGACAACTCCATCGCCCCCTACCGGATGCACATCCGGCCCCCGGCGCTGCTCAATCTCACTGCGCTGCGGGACATGGTCATCGGCTGGAAGGTGGCGGACGTCATCGCCACCTTCGGGAGCATTGATATCGCCATGGGAGAGGTGGACCGCTGATGGCGCCCATCAACTTCTGGGTTCTGGACAACTTCTGGGCCCATCTGGCCCTCTTCGGCATAGCCATCATCGCCTTCGTCCTGCTCATGGTGATGGTCTTCATCTGGTTCGAGCGCCGGGCCTTCGGTCCCTTCCAGCTGCGCCGGGGTCCCAACCGGGCCAGTCCCTGGGGGGCGCTGCAGCCGGTGGCCGACGCCATCAAGGTGCTGCTGAAAGAGGACATCGTGCCCGCCGTGGCCGACAAGTGGGTCCACTTCATCGCCCCCATCATCGGCTTCCTGCCGGTGCTGCTCATCTTCGCCGTGGTGCCCTTCCACAGAGGACACGGGCTGCTGCCGGACATGAACATCGGCATCCTCTACGTGGTGGCCATCAGCGCCCTGGGCGTGGTGGGCGTGTTCATGGCCGGCTGGGCCTCGGGCAACAAGTACTCGCTGCTGGGGGGGATGCGGGTCATCGCCCAGATGGTCAGCTACGAGGTGCCCCTGGTCCTGTCCATCATCAGCGTGGTGCTGGTGGCCGGGACGCTGTCCATGAACGGGATCGTGGCCGCGCAGGAGGTACCGTACTTCCTGCTCATGCCCCTGGGCTTCATCATCTTCCTCATCGCTGCCATGGCGGAGATCAACAGGGGTCCCTTCGACCTCCTGGAGGCGGACTCGGAGATCGTGGCCGGCTTCCATATCGAGTACTCCGGCATGAAGTTCGCCATGTTCTACCTGGCGGAGTACGGTCATGCCCTGGCCATGTCGGCCATCGCCGCCACCCTGTTCTTCGGAGGGTGGAAAGGGCCGGGGGACGTGTACCTGGGGATCCTGTGGTTCCTGCTGAAGATCTTCTTCATCTTCTTCCTGCTCATCTGGGCCAGGGTGACCTTCCCCCGTCTGCGGGTGGACCACCTGATGGGGTTCGGCTGGAAGTTCCTCTTCCCGCTGGCGCTGGCCAACGTGTTCATCATGGCGGCAGAGGTCATCTTCTGGGGCGGCGCTGATGGCGGAGTCCCCTGGTGGGTCATCTTCGTCAACTTCCCCGCCGCCATAGCCCTGATCTACCTGTGGTCGAGGCTGTTCAAATTCGGAGGAGGCAGAGTTGACGTCACGGCTTGACGGGTCCGGCCTGGGGCTGCTGAAGGGGATGGCTATGACCTTCAAGCACCTCCTGCGGCCGCGGATCACCACCCAGTACCCGGAGGAGAGGCTGACGCTGTCCAAGCGGTTCCGGGGCTACACCATGGTGTGGGACAGGGAGCGCTGCACCGGCTGTGCCACCTGCGCCAAGAGCTGCCCCCAGGGCAACATCGAGATCGTCACCTCCAAGGGCGCCGACAACGCCTACGTGGTGGAGAAGTTCGAGCTGGACAGCGGCCGGTGCATCTTCTGCGGCCTGTGCGTGGAATCCTGTCCCTACGATGCGCTCTTCCTGGGCATGGAGTACGAGTGTTCCAGCTACCGGCGGGGGGAGCTGGTCCTGTCCAAGGAGAAGCTGCTGTATACCCCTGACAAACAGCGCAGCGCCTACGCCCGGCCCAAGCTGGAGCCGGCCCTGCCGCGGCAGACGCTGCTGATAGAAGGGGACAGGGGGAGCAAGAAACGATGAGCCTGGATGTGGCCTTCTGGATCCTGGCGGCACTCTGCGTGGGCACGGCGCTGGCGGTGATCTTTGCGAAGGATATTTTTCATGCCGCCCTCTTCCTGATTGTGTGTTTCTTCGGAGTGGCCGGAATTTATGTCACCTTGAACGCCGACTTCCTCGCGGCGGTCCAGGTGCTGGTCTACATCGGGGCGGTGTCGGTGCTTCTCATCTTCGGCATCATGTTGACCAGGGATCCCAGCAAGGGCAGTCCGGCGGGGAAGCTGAGGCTTCCGGCCATCGTGGTAGCCCTGGCCCTCATGGGGGTGATGATCGGCTCCATGATCACCTTTGACTGGCAGACCACCGCCGATACCAGCAAAATGGTCAGCACCGAAGAGATCGCCGGGCTGCTGTTCGACGAAAACGGTTATGTCATGACCTTCGAGATCGCCGGATTGATGCTTCTGGCCGCCATAGTGGGGGCCATTGTGCTGGTGAGGAAGGAATGATGTCAGTCGGCCTGGAACACTACCTGGTACTGTCCGCCGTCCTCTTCTGCATCGGGCTCTACGGGGCCCTGGTGAAGCGGAACACTGTGGTCATCCTGATGTGCATCGAGATCATGCTCAATGCGGTGAACATCGCCCTGGTGGCCTTCGCCAGGTACCTGGTCCCGGAACCCCCCGACCCAGTGGTGTATTCAGGACAGATCTTCGTCATCTTCGTCATGGTGGTGGCGGCGGCCGAGGCGGCGGTGGGCCTGGCCCTGATCGTGTCCATCTACAGAAGCCGCCGCACCGTGGACGCCACTGAAATCGATCTGATGAAGGGATAGCCGAGATGTGGGTTGAGGTGAAGACCGCGCCGAGCCTGATGCTCGCCGAGATGTGGAAGGAGTTCTTCGAGGGTGAGGGCATACCCACCCGGATACTGATCCATCCGGAGAGCAAGACCCTGGGCGAAGGGGCGATGTACCGGGTCCTCATCCCCGAGGAGAAGGACCACGTGGTCCGGGAGATACTGAGGAAGGTCTGATGGCTGAGATTCCCGAGTATGCGGTCTGGCTGATCTTCCTGCTGCCGGTATTCTCCTTTGCCTTCATTTCCTTCGTCATCCGACCCTTCTTCAACAAGAAGGCGGAGCTGGCCGGCTATCTGACCATCGCCTGCATCGCCACATCGCTGCTCTTCGCCCTGTGGACGCTGTACAGCGTGCTGCAGACCCACGAGCATCAGCTGGACTTCCACGCCCACGAATGGCTGGTGGTGGGCAGCCACCAGATCAGCCTGGGGATCATGGTGGACTCCCTGACGGCCATCATGCTGCTGGTGGTCAGCTTCTGCAGCCTGATGATCCAGATCTACTCCCAGGGGTACATGCACGGCGATCCGGGGTACTGCCGCTACTACGCGGCCATGTCCCTGTTCACTGCGTCCATGCTGGGCCTGGTCATGGCCGGCAACCTGATCCAGCTGTACGTCTTCTGGGAGCTGGTGGGGCTGTGCTCCTACCTGCTCATCGGCTTCTGGTTCCACCGTCCCTCCGCCGCGGCGGCGGCCAAGAAGGCCTTCCTGGTCACCCGTCTGGGCGACTTCGGCCTGCTGGCCGGCCTGCTCTACCTCTACTTCAAGACCGGCACGGTGGACATCGGCGAGCTGCACACTATGGCCATAGCCGGGGGCATTGCGGCCAGCACGCTGACCCTGGCGGCCATCGGCATCTTCGCCGGCGCGGTGGGCAAGTCGGCCCAGTTCCCGCTGCATGTCTGGCTGCCCGATGCCATGGAAGGTCCCACCCCGGTCAGCGCCCTGATCCATTCTTCGACCATGGTCACCGCCGGCGTCTTCCTGGTGGCCCGGACCTTCCCCATCTTCGTCGGCTCCGAGACGGCCCTGACCGTGGTGGCCTGCATCGGCGGCTTCACGGCCATCTTCGCCGCCTCCATGGCCCTGGTGGCCACGGACATCAAACGGGTCCTGGCCTACTGCACCGTGAGCCAGCTGGGGTACATGATGCTGGGACTGGGGGCGGCCGGACTGGTGTTGGCTGAGGAGGGTCATGCGACCCTGGAGCTGGCCAAGGTGGCCACCGCCGTGGGCATCTTCCACCTCTTCACCCATGCCTTCTCCAAGGCGCTCCTCTTCCTGGGCTCGGGGAGCGTCAACCACGCCACCGGCACATTCGACATGAGGCTGATGGGCGGGCTGCGGAAGCACATGCCCTGGACCTACCTCACCTTCCTGGTGGGCTCGATCTGCATCGCCGGCGTCTGGCCCCTGGCCTGTTTCTGGAGCAAGGACGAGATACTGGTCAAGGCCTTCGAACTGAGCGACGCCCGGGTGATCCTGTTCTACCTGGGCCTGATCACCGCCTTCATGACCGCCTTCTACATGTTCCGGGCGGTCTTCATGACCTTCCACGGCGAGTACCGGGGCGGGGCCAGCGCCGCAGGCCACGGTCACGGCTCCCACGGTCATGGAGACGTCCACCTCCACGAGTCGCCGCCGGTGATGATCGCCCCCATGCTGCTGCTCTTCTGCCTGGCCATCGGGGCGGGACTGGTCAACGTCACCGGGTGGTTCGACCGCTTCTTCGGGGGGCATCACGTCGTGGGATGGGACCACCTGGTGCGCATCTTCACGGCATCTGAGAATAACAACGTGGCGCTGATCTCATCTATCGTGGCGCTGGCGGCCATCGGGCTGGCCTATGCCATATACAAGGCCAAGCGGATCTCGGCGGAGTCGATGGGCAGGACCTTCCGGCCACTCTACACGGTGTTCTACCGGAAGTACTGGATGGATGAGCTCTATGAACGGATCTTCGTGGTCAGGGTGCTGCTCAACGGACTGTTCAGGGTGTTTCAGGCCTTCGACACCTACATCGTCGACGGGCTGGTCAACGGCGTGGCCGGCGGGACGGTGATGGCCGGCCGGCTGATCAGGAATGCCGAGACGGGAAGGCTGCAGACCTACGCCCTGGTCATGTTCGCCGGCATCCTGATCATCATCGGCCTGGTCTACTGGCTGACATAAGCGAGAGAAGTTTGAACAGAGGCGAAGTGCTTGAGAATCGGAACGGCGGTGTGAGGAGCTAGAGCTTGGAGTTCGCTGATTTCTATCCTCTATCACTGATCATCTTCCTGCCCGCTGTCGGGGCGCTGCTCATTGCGGTCATCCCCGGACTGGACTCGGGTGGGGTCAAGCGGATCGCCGCCTTCTTCACCTTCTGCTCCTTCGCCCTGTCCCTGGCCATGTTCTGCCTCTTCGACCGGAGCAGCAGTGCCTACCAGTTCGTGGAGAGTGTCTCCTGGATCCCGCAGATCAACATCAACTACCACATCGGCGTCGACGGCCTGAGCATGCCCCTGGTGATTCTGACCACCCTCCTGGGCTTCCTCTCGGTCTTCGTCTCCTGGAGGATCGAGCTGCGGCCGAAGGAGTACTTCGCCTGGCTGCTCATCCTGGAGTCGAGCATCCTGGGCGTGTTCTGCTCCCTGGATCTCCTGCTGTTCTTCCTCTTCTGGGAAGTGGAGGTCATCCCGATGTACTTCCTGATCTCCATCTGGGGCGGGGGCAGGAGGGCCTACTCGGCCATCAAGTATGTCATCTACACCATGTTCGGCGGGGCCATGATGCTGGCCGGCATCCTCACCCTGTACGCCACCACGGGCACCTTCGACATGACGGTGCTGGCCGGGACCGACTTTGCCGATCTGGTGGCCGTGATCCCGCTGGCGGCTATCTTCTGGCTGCTGATCACGGCGTTCCTGATCAAGCTGCCGGTCTTCCCGCTGCATACCTGGCTGCCTGACGCCCACACGGACGCCCCGACGGCGGTCAGCGTCATGCTGGCCGGGTCGCTGCTGAAGATGGGCGGCTACGGCATGATCCGCATCTGCGTCACCGTCTTCCCCGACGTGGCCCGGGACTACGCGCACCTGCTGGTGATACTGGCGGTGATCGGCATACTGTACGGCGCAGCGGTGACCATAAAGCAGACCGACCTGAAGAGGCTGATCGCCTACAGCAGCGTCAGCCACATGGGCTACGTGCTGCTGGGGGTCTTCGCCCTGTCGGACCTGAGCATCACCGGCGCCTGCTTGCAGATGTTCAGTCACGGCATGGTCACGGGACTGCTCTTCGCCATGGTA
>Ga0194125_10000245_pt1 | contig 88505 bp, 68 predicted proteins | sample TA2KigC250mmetaG_FD_148626 | JGI IMG/M metagenome (GOLD analysis project Ga0194125, IMG submission 148626) | Freshwater microbial communities from Lake Tanganyika, Tanzania - TA2015034 Kigoma Deep Cast 250m | ecosystem: Environmental > Aquatic > Freshwater > Lake | place: Tanzania: Lake...
GGTAATCGCGGCAGTCAGAGTCGTCTTGCCATGGTCAACATGCCCGATGGTGCCTACATTGACATGCGGTTTGGTCCGTTCAAATTTCGCTCTTCCCATCGCTTACCTCCTTGGTTTAGAACCTATCAAAATTTTAAATTGCGGTTAACTAATAATTTTATTTTTCAGCCGTAACATTTTTGCAAAAGTAAGGCTCACGAAAGTTTATAGCTGAATCCTGGCGAGAGAATGTTCTTTTTTATGGTAACTCAGACTGTGATTTCCGAAGAGAGCGCATAGCTTCGTTGAAAGTCAGTATACGTTCCCATGGTGTAGTTCCTGTTTTGCCGGCCATGAGCGAGTAACTGAAAGACCATCTATCGGAACTCTTGCACAGTTCTTTGCAGATAGTCTCGTTCCGTGGATACTACTTCAGGATGGCCATCCTGCGGGTAGCGGTGAACTTCCCCGCCTGAAGCTGATAGAAGTAGATACCACTTCCTACACGCTGGCCTGTTGAGTCTCGACCATCCCAATAGGCCGCTTGGCCCTTCGTTATGTACTCTCCCCCTGGCTGAGTTCCTAACTCTAACGAGCGAATTTGCTCACCGTTAAGACGGTAAATGAATATCGTCACGTTCTGCTGTTCAGCAAGCTGATAGGGAATCTAGGTTTCAGGGTTGAACGGATTCGGGTAGTTCGGGAATAGCTTCGTCTGGGTGATGACAGAATTCAGCAGAGAACGGAGAAAGTCAATGACAATCAGTGCTCCAGGTAACTCATGCTTCCTCGCCTCCAACTCCGCAAGTAACCTCATCATCTGCTCATGATTAGACAGAGAGAATCCCATGGCAGCTATAGCCGCGGGAATCGTGGTTTCCCCAAAGTGAGTTGCAACCAGGGCAAGGTCGGAAATGTCAACTATTCCATCTTCATTCACATCCCAACGCGGGATTTCAGAGACATTGTCTGAATCCGAATAGGTCAGGCCCCCTTTAAGTACGCCCGTTTCTCCGCTGGGGTTGGTCAGGACGATATCTGCTGTTCCAGTCCCAGCAGGAACTACAACACTAACGTAGACGCGATTAAGCATTCTGAGTTCTGCGGGTTTATTCCCAATAGTCACGACCATGCCATCGCCGAAGTTATCTCCCCATATATCCAGCAGGACGTTACCTTTTGTTGGTACGGAGGCTGGAAATACCTCAGTAATGACCGGCGTAACATCTGTTTGCTCGTAGGCCCCCATATCCACCCCGCTACCAAAGGGGCGATTATTGCCCTCAATGTCAGTATCAGGCACACCGTCTGTTGTGCCTGTATGGATGCAAGGACTTCCAGGTGATAGATGGTAATTTCCATGAGGAGCATCTACAAATAGTGGGTCGGCGCCTGCTTGGTCACCGTTTCCCTCCAGGACGCCCTGAGTTCCATCGCTGTTAATGTTATTTTCATAGTTTGTTATGTCTCCTTTAACTGCTCCTTTCCCACCTTGTAGGTTCGAGAAGGTAATGGAGTGAATGGTGCCATAAATCTGGTCCAAGTTTATGAAGTTTGATTTATTTTCCCATAGAATCGTGTTCTTAATAAGAAGCGAACCGCCGGCGTAAATTCCCCCTCCTCCAACCCCAGAGGAGGTGGTAATGTTGGCAGTAATGGTACAGTTAATGATGTTAAGGGAACCACCAGAAAGGTCAATGCCCCCACCATAAGACCCTGCGGCATTTGATGAAATAACACAATTTACAATATTGGACAGAGGTTTACTTGTTAGATTTAGGTAAAGCCCTCCCCCATCATCGGATGCTGTATTTTTTGTAATAACACAATTAGCCATGGTCAGAAAGCCACCACAATAAATCCCACCACCACTACCCCAAGAAGTAACAGTGTTTCCTGTAATAACACAGTCAGTAATAGTGGGTGATGAGTCTGTACAATAAATCCCACCACCATCGCCAGCCGTGTTTCCTGTAATAACACAGTCAGTAATAGTGGATGATGAGGATACACAATAAATCCCACCACCATCGGCAGCCGTGTTTCCTGTAATAATACAGTCAGTAATGGCGGGTGATGAGCCTGTACAATAAATCCCACCACCATCGTAAGCACTGCCGTTTCTCACCGTAAAGCCTTCCAGTACAGAGGCAGCGGTTTCTCTACTATTGAAGTTAAATCCCCTCGTGTTACTCGCTTTCTGACAATCAATAATTGTCCTTTCTGGACCATTGACGGATTGAACAGTAATAGCTTTTCCCTTGAAACTGAGATTAACATTCCCTTCCCCCGTGTAAGTACCATCATCAACGAGCACAGTATCGCCATCAGCAGCAACATCAATGGCTATCTGGATGCGTGCTTTGTCCTGCGGCACGCGAATCGTAGCAGCATATCCATAACTCACAAGCATGAATAGGCATAAAGAGTACATTAGTCCTAACCTTTTCATAACGTTCTAATCCTTGTTTTGTTGCTAACTCTTTTACGTAGTGCAGCGGCACAAATCATAATGTGGCACTTGCCACTGTCATTCTGGTTAAATCCTGGGTTTGGGGTATACTAAGTTCTATTGACGTTTGACAATCCTGACGTCGATTTTCTTTCATCTTCGGGAATGTCCACGATTACAGCCTTTACATCACTGAGATGCCTCAATTTCTCACATTAATCTCCCAAAACTAACGCAACCATCCTTTCCGACGAATTATCTCCTGATACTCCTCTGCTCCTATCGCGCCTGCAAGAGCTTGTCGCAATTCGTCTTCCGTCAATTTCAGTTGGGAGCGGAATTTATCGGCAACGTTCCCTTTCATATCTCCTCGTCCTTTAGACAATTTCGTCCAGAGGACAGGGCGTCTATCGGGAGCACGATAAAGCCAGATGATATCTTTGGCGTCACCTGCTCTTTCCCATCCAAGTTTTTCAAGGAGACGTTGTGCTTCTTGCAGTTTCAGGGAAAGTCCCATCAAGCCACCTCGCGTATGATTTTCTGAAAGAAGCGCCATTGCATTGCCAGTGCATCGCCTAAGCCATCTGCTTGTGATTCTTTTTTGAATACCTCCCAAGTTGCCGTTATGGTTTCGCAAAGGTCATCAATCGCTTCCTGTTCATTGGCGCCATAGCCAAAAACATCACCGTCGTACCATGTGGCGACATACTGCTCATCATCTTCTTCAAGGAGAATGTAAAGAGGACGCATCAGTTCATAACGCTGGTTGCGTAGATTCTCTAATTGGATTTGCTTAGGATAGCGGCGGAGGTTAGCAAATAATTCTTTCATTTCTTGCATATCAGTTTGCAAGTTTTTTATTTCCTTAACCAAAGCTTCCATGCCATTCATTATCATTTTTCTTCCGTTAAATATTTAGCTTAGACACAATTTTTTCTGATACACTTGATGGAACTTCTTCGTAGTGAGAAAATTTCATTGAATAAGTCCCGCGTCCCTGTGTAAGTGAACGAAGAGTTTTTACATACCCAAACATTTCAGATAGAGGAACATGCACTTTTAAAACGTGGCTTCTTTGATTGGCTTCAGCTTCTGTTTGTAGAATTTGAGCTCTGCGGGAATTAAGGTCGCCAATTACATCCCCAATGTATAAATCTGGAACAATAACTTCAGCTTCCATAATAGGTTCCAGAATCACAGGAGCCGCTTTTTTCATTCCCTCTTGAAATGCGATTGAAGCGGCAATAGTAAATGCCAGTTCTGAAGAATCCACTTCGTGGAATGACCCATCCTGCAATTTGACTCCAACATCTACCACCGAATATCCTGCTAAAGCCCCGATAGCCATTGCATTTTTGATTCCTTTTTCAATAGCAGGTAAATATTCTCTGGGGATAACACCACCTTTAGTTTCGTCGATAAATTCAAATCCTGCGCCTTCTTCCAGGGGATACAACTCCAACACGACATGCCCATATTGTCCTCTTCCACCTGATTGTCTAATAAATTTGCCTTCCGTGCGAACTTCCTTAGTAATAGTTTCGCGGTATGCTACTTGAGGCTGTCCGACATTCGCCTCTATATGGAATTCTCTCAGCATTCGGTCGACTATAATCTCCAAATGCAGTTCACCCATGCCATAAATTAAAGTTTGTCCTGATTCTGAGTCCGTTAAAACCTTGAAGGTTGGATCTTCTTCAGCCAATCGTCCCAATGCCAACCCCATCTTTTCCTGGTCGGCTTTTGTCTTAGGTTCGATTGCAATCGCCATTACCGGTTCGGGAAATACCATTGATTCAAGAATTATCGGGTAATGAAGGTCACAAATTGTATCACCTGTGGAAACATCTCTGAGACCAATGACGGCGGCTATATCGCCGGCATAAACACATTGCCTCTCTTCGCGCTTATTGGCATGCATTTGTACAATCCGTCCTACGCGCTCTTTAAGATTTTTCGTGGAATTATATACCATTGTACCGGTTGATAAAGAACCTGAGTAAACTCTAAAATAAGCTAATTTTCCCATGTGTGCATCAGTAGCAATTTTAAAAACAAGAGCTGAGAACGGTTCTTCATCATTGGCGAGACGTTGTTCAATATCTTCAGTAATTGGGTTGATTCCTTCCACAGGCGGAATATCCAATGGGGACGGCAGGTAGTCAATCACAATATCAAGCAAAGGTTGGATACCTTTATTCTTTAGGGATGCGCCGCATAAAACGGGCACTAAGTTAGACTTCAGCGTTGCTCGCCTTATAGCTGCGCGAATTTCGGCTTCAGAAATCTCCTCCGCTTCGAGATATTGGAATAGTAGGATTTCATCATTTTCCGCAACAGTTTCTAACATCTGTTCTCTGTATTCCTTGACAACCTCGCGCATGTCCATCGGAATTTCAATTTCATGAAGTACACTTCCCAGAGTTTCTGTATCCCAACTGTAACCTTTCACTGATACCAGGTCAACTATTCCATTAAAATTATCTTCTGAACCCATGGGCAACTGAATTGGAACGGCTTTAGCTCCCAATCTATCCTTCATCATGTCTACAACCCGGAAAAAGTCAGCTCCCATCCTATCCATCTTATTGATGAAGGCTAAACGTGGAATCTGGTATTTATCTGCTTGCCGCCATACTGTTTCTGATTGCGGTTCTACGCCGCCTACGGCGCAAAATACAACGATTACACCATCAAGCACCCTGAGAGAACGTTCTACTTCCACGGTGAAATCAATGTGCCCTGGCGTATCTATAATATTGATGCGATGTTCCTTCCAAAGACAAGTTGTCGACGCGGACGTAATTGTAATTCCGCGTTCTTGTTCTTGTTCCATCCAATCCATTGTAGCGGCGCCATCATCTACTTCCCCTATTCTATGCACTTTGCCAGTATAATACAAAATCCGCTCGGTAACAGTTGTCTTGCCTGCATCAACATGGGCCATAATACCAAGATTGCGCGTATGCTCTAAAGAGAAACGCCTTGGCGCTTTTGGAACAACTATATTAGCTATACTATTGCTTTTGTGTTTTAACTTCATTTTAAAGATTCACCCGCATTCAATTCACTCACCATCTATAATGAGCAAAAGCTCTATTGGCCTCGGCCATACGATGCATATCAGTTTTTTGTTTGATGGAAGCGCCTTCATTTCTTGAAGCTTCTATCAATTCATTCGCTAAACGCTCTCGCATTGATTTTTCACCGCGTTTACGCGCGTTTTCAATAATCCAACGAATAGCTAAGGCCGTCCTTCTATCAGACCTCACATCCATTGGCACCTGGTAAGTAGTACCGCCAACCCGCCTGGGTCTCAATTCCAACAATGGCTTTACATTATTTATTGCCTGTCGAAATACATTAAGAGGTTCTTCATTTAACTTTTGCTCAATAACATCTAAACATTTATACAAATTGGCTTCAGCTACACTTTTTTTACCCTCATGCATAAGACTATTAACAAACTTCGCAACCAATTTACTATTATACTTATGGTCAGGTATTACATCTCGCTTGGGAATTCCTTTACGTCTTGGCATTTAGACCTCCATTTACGATTGAAGATTAAAAAGAGTTCAATCTTCAATCGAAAGTCTTATTCAGCTTTTTTAGCGCCATACTTCGACCTACCCTGTTTTCGATTGACTACCCCTCCAGCATCAAGAGTACCGCGCACGATATGATATCTGACATTCGATAGGTCTTTTACTCTACCTCCCCGAACTAATACGAGAGAGTGCTCTTGAAGATTATGGTCAACACCTGGAATGTAACAGGTGATTTCTCTGCCATTTGTCAATCTCACCCTGGCGACCTTTCTCATGGCAGAATTCGGTTTTTTCGGAGTAGTTGTCTTAACTTGCAGACAAACACCGCGTCGTTGCGGACAATTCTCCAACGCCGGCGAAGAACTTTTTTTCCGGGCGCTTTTACGACCTTTTCTAACAAGCTGATTAACTGTTGGCATTTCAAACCTCTCTTTTTTCAGCAAAACGAGCCGACGTAATTTACGAAGTTGCGAGGAACGAAGCAATCTACCCGTTCTCACGATTAACTGGCTCGTTTAAGTAAAATTTCGTGAACCGTAAATTGGACATAAATAAAGCCCCATATATCAAGGGGGCTTGTTACATAAATCAAAACTGAATATGTTTACAAAGTAAACTGCTAACTTCAGAATTTGATAAAAAATTCTTCTATACAAATTCCCCCTTATTTTTAGCAACGTTTGAATAAGCAGTTCACACGAAAAGAATAAAGGATTTATAGTATATCAAATATGCCATAATTTGTCAAGCATTTTTTTTAATTTTTAGAAATTCCTCAGTGTTTCTTTTGATTAAAATTTTCTTTCTAAAAGAAAATTTTGGTTTTCCAACTCTGGTCCAGTAATGCAATAAATAAAAATAGATAAACGGATACACTGAGATTATCCATTTATCTATTAAATATCCATTATTGTAGCCGATATCCAGAAAAATTCCCTATAAAGCGACAATCGGTTCTCAGTTTGTCACCCTGAATGAAGCAAAGGGTCTCTTTCGCTGGTTTCGAGATTCTTCGCTTCGCTCAGAATGACAGGCATGGGGAATTTGTCGCCGATATCGTGCCGCATTGCGGAAGCGGTTCGGCATTGTAGACTCATCAATAAGCACAGCGAACCGTAAGCCTTTGGCGTCGGTAAACCTTGTGCAAACTCTCTTTACGTGCTATCAGTTATAGCGTCTCCCCGGCCTGCGGGGAGCAGGGGAGAGCTATCTGATTCCTTTTCGAAAACCTCTATTCTTCTTAAAGTTGGTACTCCAGTTCCAGCAGGAACCAAATGTCCCATAATCACATTTTCTTTCAACCCTTTCAGACTATCGCGTTTTCCACTGACGGCTGCCTTGGTAAGAACATTCGTCGTCTGTTGGAAAGACGCGGCCGAGATGAAACTTTCAGTGGTCAAAGCAGCTTTGGAAATTCCTTGCAAGATTGGTTCAGCCTTTGCGGGCTCGCCGCCAGCTTTAACCACTTTCTCATTTTCCCGTTGGAAGATGACTTTATTCACTTCATCGCCCTCAAGAAATTCGGTATTGCCTGGTGACGTAATTCTCACTTTACGCATCATCTGCCGGGCAATAACCTCAATATGCTTATCATTGATGCGTTCTTTTTGCGCTTGATATACTTTCTGAACCTCACGAACCAGGTATGCTTGTACCTCATTCTCGCCCTTGATGCGGAGCATATCATTGGGGTCAATAGGGCCATCAGTTAAGGGCTCCCCGGCGGCAACCCTATCACCTTCTTGAACGATAATGTGTTTGCCCAGAGGAACGCGATAGGGGCTACTTTCCATTGAGGTAGTCGGGTTTTTGATTTTGATAATGCGCATTCCTCTGCTGGCGCCTTCGAAGCAAACCTCACCATCAATCTCTGAAATAAGGGCGCTTTCCTTAGGCTTACGCGCTTCGAACAATTCCGTTACTCTGGGAAGACCAGTGACAATATCTTTGGCTTTTAAAATCTCGCGCGGAATTCGAGCTAAAATATCGCCGATGGATACCAAATCCCCATTACCGACGACAAGATGAGCGCCGGTAGGCATCTGATAGGGCACAACCCTTCCATCTTCGCAATGGACTTCAACGCGCGCTAAATAATCTTCTCCTTTGTATTCAATGATAACCCAGGCGCGCTGATTAGTACTTTCATCAATATCCTCTCGGGCAGTTACATTGTCGATAATATCTTCAAACTTTACCGTCCCTGATACTTGTGTTAGAATCGGGACATGATGTGGGTCCCACTCCAAAAGTACCTGGTCTTTCTCCGCTAAAGTTCCATTTTCAACCTTCAATGTTGCGCCGGTAGGGACCTTATGACGCTCGATCTCATAATCATTTTCATCATGTAGGCTCAATTGAGAATTTCTGGAGAGCACAATTATTCTCGCTATTCCCTCTTCCTCTTTGATTGCCGTTTCTATATTATGGTACCTTACTACCCCAGAATGCCTTGCGACAATTTCGGATTGTTGTTCAAGCGCGCTACTGACGACACCGCCAGTGTGGAAAGTTCTCATCGTGAGTTGTGTACCCGGTTCACCTATACTTTGCGCGGCGATAATACCAATGGCCTCACCAATATCCACTGGCTTGCCCGTGGCAAGGTCGGTCCCATAACATTTTCGACAAACACCGTAAGCCTCCTCGCAAGTCAAAACGGAGCGAATTTTAACTTCAGGAATACCAGCATCCTCAATCTGCTTCGCAATATTCTTAGTAATTAATTCTCCTGCCCTGACCAATATTTCCTCCGATATGTCTCCCGAGGGTTGTATAATCGCATGTGTAACCTCTCTCGCGGCAACTCTACCGACTATTTTATCGGAAAAGGGTACAGCTTCTTCCAACAAGCTAGTTTTTGTAATACCGTTGAGAGTGCCACAATCTTCTGCGGTTATGATGACATCTTGAGCAACGTCCACCAACTTTCGGGTTAAATATCCTGATGACGCTGTTTTGATGGCAGTATCCGCTAAACCTTTCCGTGCGCCATGCGTCGAGATAAAATATTCTAACACGGTCAAGCCTTCACGAAAACTGGCAAAAATCGGACGCTCAATGATTTCACCTGAAGGTTTTTGCATTAAGCCTCTCATTCCCGCGATCTGCCGAATCGCTTCAGGTTTACTCCTGGCTCCCGAATCAGCCATGATATGGACGGGATTGAAACCTTCAATTTCATCTTCCCGACCATGAGAAAGGGCCTCAAATAAAGAATCTTGTACTTGTTGCGTAAGATTGCTCCAGACACCAACAACCTTATTATAGCGTTCACCGGTAGTCATATCTCCAGCTTTATAACTTGCCTCAATTTCCTCGACTTCCCTTGTCGCAACTTCGATTAATTGCTTCTTATCAGCTGGACTTACTAAATCTGCGACAGCAATTGAAATACCCGCTAAAGTAGCATAATGGAAACCTAAATTTTTCAGCGCATCAAGAAATTGGACGGTTCTGTGATTGCCACATTTATCGAAGCTTTGTGCCACTAATTGCACTAAATCTCGTGACCTCAATTCTTTATTGTAAAGGGATAATTCCGCCCCTGAGGCCGAATCAACAAAGGTTAATTCTTTGGGTAGGATTTGGCTGAAGATTACTCGACCTACAGTAGTATGAATCATAAGTCCATTAATCCTGACCTTAATAGGAGCATGAATATCAATAGCTTTACAATCGTAGGCATAAAGCACTTCGTCTGGATGGCTGAATACCGGCACTTTAAAAATACCATTTGGTTTTTCTTTGGTGAGATAGCTACAGCCAAGCACCAGATCTAAATCAGGTATAACTACTGGTCCACCGTGCGCTGGTTTGAGAATATTCCGCGTTGTTGACAGCAGAAGTTTGGCTTCAATCTGTGCTTCCGTGGCCAGCGGCACATGGACAGCCATCGCGTCGCCATCGAAGTCGGCATTGAAGGCTTTGCAAACTAAGGGGTTAATCTGAATCGCCTTGCCTTCAATGAGAATTGGCTGAAAGGCTTGAATGCCTAAGCGATGCAAAGTTGGCGCGCGATTGAGCAAAACAGGATGTTCGGCGATAACTTCCTCCAATACCTCCCAGACATCAGGCGCGACCTTCTCGGCCATTTTTTTCGCGCTCTTTATCGTCTGAGCATACCCCTTTTCCTGCAATTTGTGGATAATGAAAGGCTTGAACAGTTCTAATGCCATCCTCTTGGGCAAGCCACATTCATGCAGTTGTAGCTCTGGCCCAACAACAATTACTGAACGCCCAGAGTAATCTACCCGCTTACCTAACAAGTTTTGGCGAAAACGCCCAGGCTTCCCCTTGAGCATATCAGAAAGTGATTTGAGCGGCCTATTGCCGGGGCCGCGGACGACTCTACCATGTTTGCCGTTATCCAGGAGGGCATCCACTGATTCTTGCAACATTCGCTTTTCATTGCGAAGAATGACATCGGGCGCGCGCAATTCCATCAGACGTTTAAGACGATTATTCCGATTGATGACGCGACGGTACAGGTCATTAAGGTCCGAAGTTGCAAATCTTCCGCCATCAAGGGCGACAAGAGGACGCAACTCCGGTGGAATTACCGGGATAACGTCTAAGATGGTCCATTCTGGCCGATTTTGGGATTTTAAAAAGTCCACAATCAACTTGAGACGCTTTCTAATTTTCTTTGCCTTCAGCTTGCTACCTGTATCTTCGAGTTCTCGCCGCGCGATTTCCACTTCTTTTTCAAAATCAATTGCCGCGAGCAACTCTTTGATAGCCTGTGCTCCCATATCGGCGCGGAAAATATATTTTTTACTATATTTCTGATATTCATCTTCCGTCAACAGGTCTTTGTAGTTAAGTGGACTATCGCCTGGGTCCAAAACGATGTAGGATTCAAAATAAACGACTTTCTCCAGTTCTCTAAGACTAAGTTCAAGTAGGCAACCTATGCTACTGGGTATACCCTTAAAGAACCAGATATGAGTCACAGGAGTCACAAGCTGAATATATCCCATACGTTCCCGTCTGACCGAAGATTTGGTGACTTCAACTCCACACCTATCACACACAATGCCTCGATGTTTAATCCGCTTGTATTTGCCGCAGGCACATTCCCAATCCTTTTGAGGGCCAAAGATGGCTTCACAAAACAAGCCATCGCGCTCTGGGCGAAAAGTGCGATAATTGATAGTCTCCGGCTTACGTACTTCTCCGCAAGTACAATTGTCCTTGTGACAATGACAAGCTGTTTCTTTTGCCCACTGTTTAATTTGTTCTGGAGACGCAATACCCACAGAGATTGTATCAAAGCTATTTAAGTCAATTGAGGAAGTCTTCTCAATACCAGCAGGTTTCTTCATCTCAACATCTTTAGGGAATGGTGAATCTATGTTTGTCCTACGTCTTGGCAAGTTTAACATCCTCCTTGGAAGGCAAGGGGGCAACGGGGCAAGGGGGCAACTTTTTAGCCCTCTTGCCCTCTTGCCCTCTTGCCCTCTTGCCCCGTTTTTTCCAAACGTACATTTAATCCTAAACTTTGCAATTCCTTAACTAACACATTAAAAGATTCTGGAGTACCTGGTTCAGGAGCATTTTCTCCTTTAACGATAGCCTCATAAATTTTTGTTCGGCCAGTAATATCATCTGATTTCGTTGTCAGCATTTCCTGGAGCGTATATGCTGCGCCATAAGCTTCCAGGGCCCAGACTTCCATTTCACCCAATCGCTGCCCCCCTAATTGAGCTTTCCCACCAAGGGGCTGTTGCGTGACCAAAGAATATGGCCCCGTTGACCGAGCATGTAATTTATCATCGACAAGGTGATGTAGCTTCATGATATAGCTATAACCCACCGTAACTTCCTGGTCAAACAGCTTACCTGTTCTGCCATCGTAAAGTTTGGTTTTGCCACTAATTGGCAACCCCGCATCTTGTAAAGCTTTTTGGATGTCGCTTTCTTTGGCGCCATCGAATACTGGCGTGGCGATATAACGTCCCAAAGCCTTCGCAGCCCATCCTAAGTGAGTTTCCAGGATTTGACCAATATTCATTCTCGAAGGTACCCCAAGAGGATTCAAGACAACATCAACCGAAGTGCCATCAGGAAGATATGGCATATCTTCAACCGGTAAAATCCGGGAGATTACCCCTTTGTTACCGTGTCTTCCTGCCACTTTATCACCCACCTGGATTTTGCGCTTGGTCGCAACATATACCTTAACTAATTTAATAATGCCGGGACGTAATTCGTCACCTTTGCGAATTTTCTCAATCCGTTCATCTTTTTGAACGGTTAACGCTTCAACTCTTCCCTGCGCTAAGCGTTTTATGTTAAGCATTTGATTCGTCGCTTTAGCATCGACAATGAAGAACTGTTCAAGCGGAACACCTCTATTCAACATCTCATCGGTAATCACATCACCGCGACGTCCGATGATACTTTCGCCATCTGAAATACTACTCGCAAGAGTTTGTCGGTGTAAAATTTTTCTAATTTCCTCATTTTTTCGCTGATTAATCAATGATATTTTACTTTGCCACTCGCGCTCCACCTGCTTAATTTGCGCATCCTCGCGCAATTTAGTCTGTTTGTCTTTTTCTCTCTCTTTACGAGAAAAGACTTTAACATCCACCACAACGCCTTCGTGCCCAGGTTTGGCGCGTAAAGAAGCGTCGCGCACATCACCGGCTTTTTCGCCGAAGATGGCTCGCAGTAATTTTTCTTCTGGCCCTAATTCACTCTCACCTTTCGGCGTAACCTTCCCAACCAGGATGTCACCAGGTTCAATCGTAGAACCGATACGGATAATCCCTTCATCATCAAGATTCTTCAGAGCATCTGGGCTAACATTTGGAATATCCTTAGTGATTTCTTCTTTACCTAAAGTTGTATCACGCGCTTCAGCTTCAAATTCTTCGATATGAACCGAGGTGAAGACATCATCTCGGGCTAAATTTTCACTAATTAAAATAGCATCCTCAAAATTGTAGCCTTCCCACGGCATAAATGCTACTAACACATTCGCGCCGAGGGCAATTTCACCGCAATCAGTCGCATCGCCATCAGCAATGACCTGACGGGCAATAACTTTTTCACCTACTTTAACAATTGGTCGTTGGTTAATGCAAGTGCCGCTATTGGACCTTTTGAATTTCAGGAGTTTATACACATCATATCCCATCTCCGAAAAAGACTGTTCACCACTGACAATATTAAATGCATCTTCAGTACGAATGATAATTTCATCGGCGCTGACGCTTTCAACTATTCCTTCTCGTTGTGCCACGACCACAGCTCCAGAATCAATGGCAGTTTGGTATTCCATGCCAGTTCCAATCAATGGCGCTTGGGGACAGACAAGCGGCACGGCTTGGCGTTGTTGGTTGGCGCCCATTAAAGCTCGGCCCGCGTCATCATGTTCCAAAAACGGAATTAAGGCCGCGGAGACTGATACGACTTGCTTTGGCGAAACATCAATGTAGTTTATATCTTCAGGAAACTTATGTGGATATTCCCCTCTATGCCTTGCCATGACTTGCTCTTCCATTAATTTTCCCGTATTATCCAATTTAGCATTTGCTTGAGCGATGATGAAATCATCTTCCTTATCTGCGGGGAGATATTCTATTTGGTTGGTCACAACACCATCTACAACCTTACGGTAAGGAGTTTCTAAGAAGCCATAATCATTCACTCGGGCATAAGTACTTAATGAAACAATTAAACCGACGGAAGGTCCCTCTGGCGTCTCAATCGGACAGACGCGACCGTAATGTGTATGATGCACGTCACGAGCTTCGAAAGTAGCTCTATCACGGTGAAGTCCACCGGGCCCCAAGGCACTCAATCGCCGTTTATGTGTCAATTCATCAAGCGGATTTATTTGCTGCATAAATTGAGACAGTTGGCTGCTGCCGAAGAAATCTTTGATAGCGCCACTCAGTGGCTTAGAATTTATGATGTCTTGAGGGGTCGCATTTTCTATATCCTGAATAGTCATTCTCTCCTTGATGACTCGCGCTACCCTGGAAAGACCGATGCGAAATTGATTTTGTAATAATTCTCCAACCGTCTTAACACGACGGTTGCCTAAATGGTCTATGTTATCCACTGAGCCTTTGCCATGTTGAACCCTCATTAGATATCTAAGAACCTCAATTATGTCTTCTGGCATGAGGATACGTACATCTTCTGAAATAGACAACCCCCTACCCCCTTTGGTAAGGGGGACAGAAAGCCCTAACTTCTCGTTTAATTTATAACGTCCAACTCTGGATAAATCATATCTCACCGGGTCGGAAAAAAGCTTCTCCAAGCGAGATTTAGCGCTTTCTTCGGTCGGTGGGTCACCAGGCTGAAGTTTCCGGAAAATTTCGCGCAATGCTTCATTCTTACTTTTAATTTTATCCGCCTTCAAAGTATTGCGCAAAAATTCTATCTCGGAAGCATCTTCCGCATTCAACACTTCTAATTCCGTACATCCAGCATCAAGTAATTTCTCCAGCAATCCGACGTTAATACCTTCGTTTGGTTCCGCAATAACTTCCCCCGTAGCCTCATCGACAATTGGTGCAGCGATAACTCTATTAATCATGGAGACGGGAAAACTATCATCATATACATAAACCTCTTTGACGCCAGTAACACGCAGTTTTTCGACTTCCAGCTCAGTGACAACAGTGGTGGCTTTAACAATGGTATCCGAAGTTTCTGGGTCTACTACATCATACATTACTATTTTACCAGGTATCTCATCAAAGTGTTCCTTTGAAATGAGAACACTTTCCCTATTCCATGGTTGAAGCTTCACGATTTCAGTTCGTGCAAATAATCTAAGAATTTCTGCATCAGTTTCCCAATGCCGCCCGGCTTTGATGATATGGTAGCCATAAGGGCTTTCAACCAAATTGCTGATTTCACCAGGTTTTAGCTTTGAAAGGGTTGCATCAATTTCTGGCACTTCTTTATCACTTTTGAAGAAATCTAAGTTCCCGTCTTTTTTAGCAGATTCTTCATCTTCGGAATATTCTTTTACTAAATCCACAAATTTAATGCCTGGTTCTTTCGCTTTCTTCAATACGTCTTCGGCTTTCGCTCTGTTTCCCAACCGCAAGAAGATATGACGGTCTTCATCTGATAGAGCACGCAATAAAATAGTGGCGTACATCTTCTTCCGTCTATCCAAACGAACATAGATGAGGTCTTTTATATCATATTCAAATTCAACCCAGGCCCCACGGTATGGAACAATTTTAGCAGAATATAGTTTTCTGCCGCTGGAATGTGTATCCTCGGAAAAAGTCACCCCCGGTGAGCGATGGAGTTGACTCACAACAACTCTTTCGGCGCCATTGATAACAAAGGTACCGCGTTCGGTCATCAAAGGGAACTCACTCATATAGATTTCGGATTCTCTTCCTTCTATTGTTCGCTTCTCTTGGGTATCTTTATCTTTTTCTCTTAAAACCAACCGAACTTTAGCTTTCAAAGGAGCAGCATAGTTCATGCCTCTATCCTGGCACTCATTCACATCATACTTAGGTTTACCTAAAGAATAACTGACAAATTCTATGTAAGAAGTTTCAGAGAAGTCAAATATCGGAAAAATCTCCGTGAAAACTTCCTGCAATCCTATATTTTCTCGCTTTTCCGGCGGAATATCTTTTTGCAGAAACTTCTCATAAGACTTTTTTTGAATCTCAATAAGGTCGGGTAAATCCATAACCTCAGGGATTTTAGCGTAGGAAAGCCTCTCACGCTTTCCAAATTTAACTATATTGGACATTATTTTCACCTTATCCGTATGCTTGAAATAAATTCCTTAGTGCTCGCTTCGCTCACCAAATCGCCCCTCCTGTCCCCCCAAAGGAAGTCGGAAGTGGGAAGTCGGAAGTCGAAAGGATAAGTCTTATACTTCCGCCTTTCGCCTTTCGACTTCTACCTTCCGGAGGGGGGAAGCCACATTCGGCTTATGGTTTCTTTTGACCCTGTTACTTCCTTTATTTCGGTTACTCCGTTCATAAGAAGAGTTTAGAGGGAGTAACGGGGTGATGGAACTTTTCTCTTCCAATTATTCCTTTTTGTCAACTTTTTCTTTCTTCGAGAAAAAGTTGGAAGCAAAGTTTGGTTGGAATTCGAGGGTGGAAATAAACTTCACTATGAGGACGGATTTGATTGCTTCGCAAGGCTCGCAACCTTCGGCTTCGTAAACCACGCAAACGGTGCCTATGTTTGCTTCGCTCAGCAGTTTGCTTCGTAAACCACTTCGCTTTGCTCAACGGCTACTTCGTAAACCGCTATTCGCCCGTGCCGGAATCGGGCGGTGAATCACTCAACTGAGGCTAGCTAACTTCGGAGCAGATTATCGCGCCCCGATTTACCAGGGAGCAGTTAATATAACATAATATTCATTCTGGAAAGATTAATAACAGTAGCTTCAACATCCAAAAATAAAAAATAAGCAAAATTATATTATACAATAAATCATGGCAAAATGTCAAGAAAAATTTTTATATTTTTGCGAAATTAGCAATCTTTTCTTTGAGTAGGTTAATATAAGTAAGTTCCCAAAAAGTTTGTTTACTTTTTAAACCGCAGAGAACACTGAGAAGACGCAGAGAACACGGAGATGGCTTCGTTCCTTTTAACTTCGTCTGTTCTCTGCGTTCTCTGCGCCTCCTCTGCGACCTCTGCGGTGAGAAAAAAACGACGTAGGAAAAGGTTACACTGTTTTTTGGAACTTACTTATTTATTTTCTGATAAATCGCTTCGCCTTTACGTGCGAGTTGTTCCTTATCAACCACACTTAACACCATTGAGGTTACCTCCTCCTGACTGAACTATCAAAGCAATCCGTTCTCCAGGTTTCCGATTTGCCCTTCGCGATTATAGGAACAAGATGCTTGCGCTACTAAATGAAAAACGCGTATAATTACAACTTTACTCTCCAAAAAACTGGCTGATAACCGTTATAAAGAGAACTCCGGCAATCAACAAAGCGACATTGGGGAACTTCAGCTCTTTCTGTGTTTCTGGTATCAAATCTACCGCGGCAACATAAATGAAAGAACCACCCGCCAAGGCGAGCAAGATGCCAATAATTCCCTCCGATATACTTATGTCCGCAAGAACGAAGTGCGACACTATCGCGCCTATAGGGGTAGCAACTGACACAAGAATAGAATAAGCCAGAACTTTACTCCTTTTCATTCCCGAATGCAGTAAAATCCCCGTTGTCATTACACCTTCTGGCAACTCATGTAGCAACACCGCTAAAGTCGTAAGGATGCCTATTTTGTAACTCGCTTCAAATCCAGCCACGATTGCCACTCCATCTAATAATGAGTGGAATGTCAGCCCGATTAAAGACAATATCCCGATTTGATGGGCTTCTTGCCCTTCTTCATGTGAATGTAACATCATAAAAGTTTGCAGGAGATAAAATATCAGAATACCAGCCAAAATTGCTATGGCAGCGCCTTTTTCGTTAAGCTCTAAACTTTCAGGGATGATGTGAACGAAAGCAGTAGCTAACATAATCCCGGCGGCAAAACTAATCAGATAGATGGAATTTGCTCTTGCCCATTTTTCCTTGTAAAATACCAGCATGACACCAATTAAAGTGGCTATCCCTGCAATGACGCTGAATGCTAACACATTGATAGTTTGCATTTTTACTCCTTATAATGAGAAAATTTGTATCATGCCTCACTTCTCATGTTTAGTATTACACAACAGTGCATCTTCTGGGTATCCGACAGTTTCCAGTTGTATAGTTGAGTGCCTGATGCCAAATTTATCGTGCAGTATCTCGTTAATCTTCTGTAAAATCTCCTGCATAGCATAGATATCTTTCTCATCTATCAGAACATGAGCAGTCAATGAGTTATAATGTGAGCAGATAGCCCAAATATGCACATCATGAATATCTTTAATAAACTCTATCGACAGCAAACTTTTCGCAATCGCTTCGGCGTTAGCATTCTTGGGTGAACCCTCAAGGAGAATGTGAACTGATTCGCTGACGACCCGCCATGCTCCAAAGAGAATGACAAATCCAATGACGCAACTCAAAATGGCATCAACGATATACCATCCGGTTAGTAGCATGATGGTGCCGCCAACTATGACACCAACTGAGGATAACGCATCTCCTATCACGTGTAGCACCGCGCTTCTGACATTGAGATTTTGATGGCTTTCACCCCTGAAAATCCAGACAATAACGAGGTTGGCGACTAATCCGATAGAAGCAGCGATGAGCATCGGGAGACTTTTAACTTCCGGCACGTTCACGAAGCGATGTATAGCTTCATAAAAGATCCAAGTGGTAATCGCTAACAGAGATATACCATTGAAAAAAGCTGCTAATACTTCTGCCCGATGGTAGCCATAAGTATGCTTACCAGTCGCGGCACGGGCCGATAAATAGATGGCAAACCAACTAATGACCAGAGAAAAAATATCCGCGAAGACATGCGCGGCATCGCTTAATAAAGCCAAACTATTAGTCAAAATGCCAAAAATAATTTCAAAAACCAGGACTAAAGCCGTACAAATGACCGCGAAGCGAAATTTTCCCTCAATGCTTATTCCATGGTGATGGTCATGATAGTCATCGTTTTTATGTTCATTGTGATTGTGCTCCTTCATTTCACACTCCGGTGATATTAACCAATGCCTACTCTTTGCTGTTTGAGGTCATGTTTCAGAAAATAATCCCTCTCCCCTTAATCCCCCTTATCAAAGGGGGCAGGGGGTTGTGAGGGGACAAAGCATAGGCATCAACTTAAGCATAAATGGGTAAATAACATATTACCACACCAATCTAAAGATAAAGCCTAAAGGCACGGTGCTGGTTTTTAATAATAACCAACACCGAAGCTTTAGCTAATGTCTTTAGACCGGTGATAAACACACTTTTTTTAATTCTTATCCTCTGAAAATCTTAAATTGATGCGTATAGGAGTACATCAAAGAAAATTATCAGCCAGTCTTCACACAAAACGTGCAGATAGCTTCGGGTCGTCTAATGCGCAGGAGCACCGTTTCAAAAATGCGGAAGGGGTGGTCCATGTTGTCAAGGCCTAAGTAGGCAGTAATCAAATCCTGTCCGATAACCAGGTCAAGGTTTTCCAAACTTGTCGCCACAACAACACCCTCGTTGGCTTTCAACACCGGAGATTGATAGATACCATCGGTCATTAATTCCTTAATAAACGCAATTTCCAGGCGAGCGCCGCGTCCCATCATACGATGGAGTTTGGCATACATCGCCGGGCTAACGACCATCCCATAAGGTTCATAACAGCCTGCGGAAATTAACTTTTCTATAGCGGCGACGGCATCCTGGAACGCCCTGCCGGGTTTCTCCCAGCCTGCGGTTTCAAGCTCGTTTCTCCCATTTACATTGAGCAGCCCCAGCCCTGGACATGCGCACGCTTCTCCCTCGTGTGCACATCCGGTGAAAATCAGTCTATCTTCCATCTGCGCGCACACGGCGCTCGCGGCTGCGGCAGGTCCGAGTTCCAGTGGCATTCCCAGTCGCTGGCTGCTTTCGATGTCCCGCCAATGCAAGCGAAAATCTTTGGCAATCATGGGAATAGCGAGATTTTCCCGCTGTGATACTGCGATCTCCTCACCACCGGCCATTCCGCTGAGAGAACTCTTCTGAATAACCTGGATACCTACCCCTAGGGGACCGCGGATAGTGATAAATCGTCGTCCTACTAACCGTTTCCGCGCAACTTCCACAACGATTTTGTCTAACCTTTCCCAATCTTCGTGGCTCAACGGAGCCTCTTCTCGATTCAGATAATCAGCCATTTTATTCCTCCTTCTTCAATACAATTTGGTACGGATTATTGACGTTCGTAATAACGAATTCATTCGTCACAATAGTTGTTTGCGTTGGCCTCATCAACGGTTGCGAGGAACGAAGCAATCATGAGACTCAACGAAGCCGATATGAGCACGCTTTGTGCCTTGTGCTCGTCAACACTTCTATTATATGGATGCTGATATGAGCACAACGCACAAACATAGGCAAACGACAATCGTTTATCCCTGCTTCAAACTTCCAACAGTCAATCCTCCAACTTCCTTTTGGGGTTCAGCTTCTTCTTTGGCTGGTTCAGACTCTGCTTTTTCAGTATTCTCGCTGGGTGGTTCAGCTTCTGACTTTTCGGCTGCCAGGGCTTCCTCCATAGATTTCCTGAACTCCTCAAGATGGTCTTCTTCTTCAAACTTAATCTTCCCCAATAACCGTTTCAGATTAGGGTCTTCAACCATCTCAATGTGTTTCTGGTAATCGCTGATAGCCTGTTTTTCCAACTCCACATTGCGCAGCATCATCTCGGCCGGAGTTTTTTCAGAAAATATCAATTCCACATGCTCAACGGTTGGCGTTCCCCCAAGGTCAACGACCCATTCAGACAGCCATTCCATGTGGCGCATCTCATCTCGGGCTATCTCTTCCGCCCGACGACTGAGCTTGCAATAATCATCGTGGAGAACAAAAGAGTGCCGAAGATATGTCAAGATAGCTTCAATCTCATGAGAAATATCGTAATTCAATAATTCGATTATTTTTTCTTTATCCATCGGTTTCCTCCTTTTCAGGTTATTATATTATTGCAAAGATTCTTTATTTTGTCAATATATTTTTTCTTTACTCCCAAAGCAAATTTTGCTATACTAAATCATCTTTCACCTACGGAGAAGCTACAGAGAAAGGAGGTGATAATTTATGAGGAAAACCATTGCATACCTTGCACTTGCATTGTTTTTAGCCGCCGTTTTGGCAGGATGTGGTGCAATGGCAACTTCACCTGTAACGGGTTTTTGGTATACTGAAGTCAAGGGACCAGTCACAGCAACTGCCAATCCTACTTATTCTAAAGTTGGGTCTGCTTTCTGTACCTCACTTCTGGGATTGATAGCAACAGGTGATGCAAGTATAGAGACTGCCGCGAAGAATGGCGGAATTACTAAAATCCACCATGTTGATTATGAGAGCAAAAGCATCCTAGGTCTCTTCGCCACTTATACTGTGATTGTGTACGGAGAATAATTAAGTAGTGTTCAATAAGTTTTGTCAACTTTGAATAGGAAAGCTGATGCGTAAAACGTAATGCGTAATTTTGTTTACGTTTTACGCTTTACGCTTTACTTTTTTCCTCTTATTTCTTTTGCTCAAACTTTTCTTTCTTAAAGAAAAGTTTGGTTACGAATACTAAGTGTGAATTAACTTCCGTTCCAAAACTTGATAAGATTTCTGGAAAATTACTTACGAAAGGAGAATCCAATGATAACTACCATAATGACTATTTTATCAACGTATGTACCTACAATAACTCTTGATATTCACGGTAGCGGCTTTTTAGTGAATCAGAAGCCAACGTTCCTGTTGGGTGCGAGTTACTATGGCGGGCTGGGAGCTTCAGATGATTTCGTGAATCGTGATTTACGTGAATTGAAACATCACGGATTCAACTGGATTCGTGTGTGGGCGACGTGGAGCGCGTTTGGGAACAATGTGTCGGCAGTAGACGCTGAAGGTAAGGCGCGTGAACCTTATCTATCCAGGCTAAAACGTCTTTGCGAAAAAACAGACCAACTCGGGATGATTGTGGATGTGACGCTCTCACGGGGGAATGGTATCGTGGGCTCTGGCTCACTTCCTTCCTTTGAAGCACATCTCAACGCCGTGACTATCTTGACCCAAGAACTCAAACAATTCCGCAACATTTACTTTGACATTGGCAATGAACGCAACATCCATGACCGACGGCACGTTACGTTTGAGGAATTGCGCACATTACGCAACCGCATCAAGGCATTGGAGGCGGAACGTTTAGTAACGGCATCCCACGCTGGAGATATTTCCAGGGAGGAACTGCGCGATTATCTCACTATGGTGCAGGTGGATTTCATCTGTCCTCACCGACCGCGCCACGCCGAATCACCACATCAAACAGCCAAAAAGACGCAAGACTATCTCCACCTCATGCAGGAACTTGGGAGGTTAGTCCCTGTTCACTATCAGGAGCCTTTCCGCAGAGGATTTGGGAGTTGGCAGCCCGAAACACAGGATTTCCTCACTGACCTCAAGAATGCCAGGCGAGGAGGCGCGGCAGGCTGGTGTTTGCATAACGGGGATGTACGGAATAAGGATGACGGGCGTCCACGGCGCTCTTTTGATATGCGTGAAGTAGAAGGCAGATTATTTGAACAGTTGGAGGCGGAAGAGAAAGCGGTTATTGAGCAGGCAGCATCTTATTAGGAACCCGTTTTCTCTGAGAAAACGGGTTCCTTCAGACTATAGACAAAGGCGCACAGTAGCAATGAGCCATGCGTTGACCCGCTCTCAACGCCGTCATCTGCAACCGATGTTAGGCTGGACTTCTTAATGTGGATGGTTGGCCAACAGAAACGATGTACTCTGTTAGCACAGACCGACGTTGCCGCGCTCGCCTGGCAGTTTCAAGTAATTCACGGGCAGTCACAATTAGTTCATCAACTGTCTCGGGTGTGAAGGATGCTTCGCCATTTACTGGACAAACCCATGCATAGACGTTCGGAACACGAATTGAGATGTCTTCATCGTTGTACTCGAAAGTAATCGGACGCCACTCTTTTGGAATACAATGTTCGCCACAAATAGGAGTAGGTTTCGTTGCCATAAGTCATTCCTTCCTTCGTTTGCGCCGTCTAAATGGCGGACTTTCCCACTGAAGTTCGTCAGGAATATAAGCTGTTACAAATTCAACATACACTGTGTCAGCATATTCGCAAACCACGTGCTAATAAATGGTTATGTTTTCCGAAAGGGTTGTGGTACCACAAACCAACACCCGCTGCTCGTCTGGGTACTCTTCAATGATGATTCCCTTGAGGACAGCTTCGACGATATGCTTGCGTTCAAACCCTTCTTTCAGAGCATGTTGCACTGCATGGCTTTTGATGAGATAATTTCCAGCTTGTACTCGCTCATGGATGATGTTGATGTCCACGTAGTATGTGCTCCTGCGCCATTTATTTTGTATTAGAATTTTTAATCTTCCCCCACGTTGAGTTTAATTTATCTCCTGGGGACACGGGCAAAACAAGGCATGTTTCAGAAAATAGTCCCCCTTACCAAAGGGGGCAGGGGGTTGTTACATTTGATGCGTGATGCGTGATACGTGATGCGTGAATTTCTATTTATCACTCTTCACGTTTCACGTTTCATTCTTCACGTTTCACGTACAACTAATTTTTGAGACAATTTGAAACCTGCCTGCTTTCAGTGTCCTTCCGTTACAACGAGAAGCTGATTTGCCTTCACATCTGTGAAGGTTTCGACCAGCCCACTGGGCCATCGGATTTCAACGACATCCGCTTTAGTGGCTGTGTCTAAGCCGAAATGCACACGCAGGTCACTTTGCGAGAGGTAGCTTGCGCCGCTCTTAACTTCTCTGATTTGTGAACACTGTCCTGATATCACCTTTATTCGAGCGCCGATTCCATTGCGGTTGCTTTTCGTACCGATGGTTTTGAACATCAGCCAGTTCTTCTGATTGCCGCCTTCGTTTTTGAGCAAGGAAGGCGGCTGATTGGAGTTCGCAACTATAATATCGATATCGCCGTCATTGTCATAATCGCCAAAAGCAGCGCCGCGGCTAACCTGTTTAATTTGTAAGCCTGGGCCGGACATTTCGGAAACATCGGAGAATGTTCCATCGCCGTTATTTTTCAGCAACAGGTTTTGTTGTGCGGCGGTAGTGGTGTCATCAAACAATTCGATATTGTCGTGGACGTGTCCATTGGCTATGAAGAGGTCCTGGTAACCATCATTATCGTAATCGAAAAACGCGGTTCCCCAGGAGAGATAATTCAACGTCTTTTCGCCAACGCCGCACGCATAGCTAACTTCTAAAAAGAATCCATTGCCTTCATTGTGATAAATACTGCTCGTTTGCCCTTGAAAGTTGTTGACGACAATATCTAAAAACCCATCGTTGTCGTAATCTCCCATATTTGCACCCATGCCGTTTTCTGCAACCCCATCTTCGCTCAATGCTACTCCGGCGAGGAATGCGACTTCGGTGAATGTCACATCTCCATTTGATTTAACGCCATCATTTCGATAGAGAAAATTAGGGGTGGCATCATTGGCGACGAAGATATCCACTCCCCAACCGCTTTGTTGATAATGACGCGCCATCCTGCCCCTACTCCTTCATCACCGGGATTGTACCATACTTCAAGGGTGATTGCGGTCAGGTCAAAGCTTTTGTTATCTGGCACACGTACTTCAGCGTCTTTGCCATTAAATTCCAAAGCTGAACCATATTTCCCTTCAACCCATTTGGCATTGCGAATTTCACCATCGTTGCCTAAGTTGGATTGGTCTTTGGCAACCTGTCCTTTCCCCTCATCAAAGGGCAGATACAATACAACGTTGTCATCCAACAAAGCCGAAAAAGCAAATGTCACAACAAACGTCAGCAGTAGCATCCCTATCATTAGAAGAATAAAGTGTCTCATGAGTCACCTCCTCCGCCGAAAAATATTTCTCTGGCATAATTCCACCATCCTTGAATTACCCAAGCCGATTAATATTGGGCTTTGATTTGGGCCCATGTGGTGGAGAGTTTGTCTGAAGCAATCACGGTTTCTCCTTTGAGCATCTTCTCAAACCCTTTATTCATAAGGGTTTTAACATCAGCGGGCGTCAGAACTCGATTGACAATCGCGACTTCGTCGAGGAGGCCGTTCACAGCCCCTCCAGTGTATATCGTATTGGAAATCCTCAATACGCTTTGGTTATAAATAATACCACTTCCCAATTTCGTGGTTAATTTTGCCTCCCCATCAACATAAATCGTGATGTTTTTATCTTCATCATTGAAGGTGCCTGCTAAATGATGCCACTCCCCCCATGAAATCGGAACTGGGGCAGTTGAACCAAGTTGTTGCCCATTCCAGATTTGGAAATAAGGCCGGCCATCAGCGCCAACCTCTAAAGTATAGCCCGTCCATTTGGCAAAGATGATATGCCTTGTGCCATCGTTCTGAAGCTTTACCCACGCCTGTCCAGAAACGCTTTTGGGTTCCAAAGAGGCCTGGTGAACGACGTCAACATAATCATCACTCCCATCAAAAGAGAGGGCTTTGCCAAATTTGCCCTCAACCCATTTAGGCCCAGCTACCTTCCCCTCATTCTTGTTTCCAGAGGAATCCTTGGCCTTATCGCCTCCACCTTCGTCAAAGAGCCACATTCCTGCGACATCACCAGGTTCTATGGCAGAACTTGAACTAATAACCAGGAGGCAAACAGCAACCGGTGCCAAGATACTGGTACACAACCATTTCGTCCACATATTTTTCCCTCCTTTCATTTGAGCTCTCTCAGAAACCGAGTTTTGCGAGATTGCTTCGCTTTGCTCGCAACGGTTTCTATGTCATTTAGTTTTGAATTCTCTCATCCGTTTAACAAGTTCCAGATTATGATGTACCTCTGATAGATTTGCATCAAGCTTTATTGCTTTTTCGTATTCAATTATGGCTTCATCCAGCATCCGTTTGTTCTTATAGGCATTGCCAAGATGATAATGTGCCATTGCTAAAGTCGCATCAATTTTTGTTTGCGTTGTACTCGTCCATCCAGAGTTGAGACTCAAATCCGTATTGATGAGCACAAGGCAACCGAAAATTTCGATGGCTAAATTGAACTCGGTTATCGCTTCATCAAGCCGCCCCTTGCGATAATAAGCCAAACCTAAATTATAATGAACGGTTGCTAAAGACGGATTTATCTTGATAGCTTTCTGATATTCCACCATTGCTTCATCCAGCATCCCTTTCTGCGCATACGCCAATCCCAAACCGGCATAAGCCATCGCATCATTCGGGTCAAGCTGAATGGCGGTCTGATACTCTGCAATCGCTTCGTCGAGCATACCATTGATACCATACACGGCTCCAAGCTTCAGATGGACATCTGCGGAGTTCGGATTCACTTTCACTGCTGTTTGATAGGCCGCCACGATTTTGTCCAGCAGACCGGTGTTTTCAGCTTCACTTGAACTCTTCTTTTGTGTATCTGTGAGATTCGCATCAAGTTCAAGGGCATTTTTATATTCCGCAAGGGCTTCATCAAGCATGCCCTTATGGACATAAGCCAGGCCCAGATTGTAATGCGCTTTTGCATGAGCCGCATCAATTTCAATAGTTTTTTTATATTCCGCAATAGCTTCGTCAAGCATGTCCGTTTCGAGATACACATTGCCTAAATTATAATACGCCATTGCGAGATGCGGATTTATCTCTATCGCTTTCCGATACTCTACGATGGCAAGAGCATACATCTGCCGGGCTTTATAAACCAGACCCAAATTATAATGGGCTGTTGCAAGAGTCGGATTAAGTTCGATGGCTTGCTTAAATTCCGGGATGGCTTCATCGAACATCTCTTTGACATAATAAGCAACTCCGAGATTATAATGCGCCGCTGCCAGGTTCGGGTCTATCTGGATAGCTATTGTCAGTTCCGAGATGGCTTCCGCAAGCAATCCCTTTTGAACATACGCTGAGCCTAAACCGGTGTGCGCCATGGCGTAATCTGGACGGAGAGAAACAGCGGTTTGAAATTCTGCAATAGCTTCATCAAGCATCTGCTGCTGCTGAACATACGCCAATCCAAGATTATAATGCGCCGCTGCATCAGTGGGATTTATCTCTATCGCTTTCTTATATTCTGCGATAGCTTCTGAGAGCTTGTGCTGCTGCGCGGGCAAATCTTGATTTAATTGCTGGTTGATGTCCGAATACGAGGGATGTACGATTGAAATAAGAACCAAGGTGAATAAAAACACGTATTTTTTCATATTCGCCTTCTTGCCTTCTTGCCGCTTTGCCGTTTAGCTCATTTAGCTTTTTATCGCTGACGCCGTCCACCTGGCGGATTATACGGATGCCTGGCTGCCACTTCCTCGTTGAGTTCAACCCCCAGTCCGGGCTTGGTAGAAGGTATGATGTAGCCATTTTCCCACTTAATCGGTTCCTGCAAGATTTCTGCGTGGAAGCCGCCCCATGTCTCAATGCCTTCTTGCAAAAGAAAGTTAGGACTACACACGTCGATTTGGATATTGGCTGCGCCTGCCACTGGACCACACCACAGCCAGGGCGCAATCTGAGCATAATTTGCCTCGCACATGCCGGCTATCTTTTTCATTCCAATAATGCCATTCAAGCCAACGTGTGCTTGAATAATCTGCGCCGCCTGTTTCTTGAGTAGTAGGTTGAACTCATACATTGTGGCGAGACGCTCACCTGTGGCGATGGAAATAGATGTATGTTGCGCCACCCGCGCCATTTCGTCCATGTTCTCCGGCGGCACCGGCTCCTCGAACCATAGAGGTTCGTAAGGTTCCAGCATTTTGGCAAATCTTATGGCGCCGTGCGTGGTCAATTGACCATGAGTACCCATCAGAATATCAGCTTTGTCTCCTACCGCCTCGCGGATACTTTTCATCACAGCCTCCGTATAATGCAGTTCTTCGAGAGAAATCTCCCTTGGCGCTGGGTGGATTTTGATTGGGTCTAACTTCATTGCGGTAAATCCCTGGTCAACAAGTTTAGCCGCAGCTTCCCCAGCTTTTTCAGGTGGTTGTGGCGCATGCCAGTCGTAGATGTACGTGTATGCGCGTAGTTTCTCGTTGTACTTACCACCTAACAGATTGTAGATAGGCTGGTTCAACGCCTTACCCATAATATCCCAACACGCCATTTCGTAAGCAGCAACCACTTGCGTAGAGACAATCCCCGGATGACGGAAACCGTGAGAACCAGCGTAGAGCCTATCCCACAATTTTTCGGTATCAAACGGGTTAGTCCCGATTATGAAAGGCTCGCTGAGTTCCCTGATTAACTGAACTAAGCTTTGCTCCCTGCCAAACGACATGTTGCACTCGCCTATTCCTTCAAGCCCATCGTCTGTTATCAACTTGAGGAAAACCCAGTTCCTTCCTCCTCCACAGCTTGAATTGCGGACTACAAAGGTTTTTACGTCAACGATTTGCATGATTTTCTCCTCCTTGGCATACTAAATTATTTTGTGTTATACACTATTCTTCATGGAAGAGCCATGGAAGTTGGCTTTGCCTGCCGGACGTGGATGAGCTATTCCTCTAATTTCAGCATTAATATCAATTATGTCGACATCGTCACGTTCGGCCAGCTTCCTGAGAATCGGAGGTGAAGCTACCGCCAAGACAGAGTGCGTTAACCATGAAGTATCTAACAATTTGGTTTTCGCACCTTCGTTCTCGAGTTGGTGAAGGAACTCAACCAGATTCTCCATTAACTGCTGTGCGTTCTGCTTTTCCTCCTGAACAATTGATTGACTATCTTTTACAGATTGGCTGTTAGAGCGTTTAAGTCCATTGGGATGTCTAAGGCGGATTATCACCTCAATAGGTCTGTCATTACCATTTACGCTCATCTGCTGGAGAAGTTGTTTTGTACATTTCTTACATATTTCTGAATAATTTTTCATGAAACCAATCGCTCCAATGCATGAACAGGATTGATTATACCCCGACCAAAGCGACTATCTTGCCGCTTCTCTGGGGCTGTGGAATGCCGCGCCGTTGAATAGATAGCTTGAATTAAATCTTTTAGTGGCGCTGATGGTTTCGCCTGTATTAAAAGGGCTGCTACTCCTGAAACGTGAGGCGCGGCCATACTGGTGCCATTGACGTAGCCCCAGCGACCTTGGGGAAGAGAAGAAAAAACCGCCACCCCGGGCGCGACAACATCAGGCTTATGTATTTGCATAAGTTGGCCAAGTGAATTATACCAACTGATTGAACCGCCACCGCTGAAATCAGCGACTTCTCTATTGGAATTAATTGCTCCTACTCCGCAAGCAGAACTTAAGTTTCCAGGACTTCCAGTTACAGCGGTACCATTATTTCCGATGCTACACGATAAAAAAACTCCCACTTCAGCTACCCGTGCAAGAGCATACTCATAGACACTATTATAGCCTACCCCTCCCAAGGACATGTTGAGTATTCTAACTTTCTGATCTATTGCCCACTCTATACCCTTGATGATTTGCCACGTAGTACCGTTTCCGCGCATAAGAACGAGAGCACTTACGAGCTTTGCTTCTGGAGCCACCCCAATGCTAATCCCACTATTGTTGCCTCCCACTATTATCCCTGCTGTTTGCGTACCATGTTCGTCCGAGTCAAAGGCATCACATCTAACTTGCTGGCCTCGTGGGTCGAACAACGCAAAGTCTCTGATTTTCTCCTGAAGGTCAGGATGGGAAGCATCAACACCGGTGTCGAGGTGTCCAATGAGGACGTTTTTGCCCGTCAAGCCTCGTTCCCATAGCTCATGGACTCTGAGTAATTCAATACCCCAGGTTCGCTTTTGTTCTTTTTCTTTTTTTTGAACACGCTTGAGCTCTTCCTCTGTAACTTCGACAGGGGATGGCAATTTTACCTCAAAATTAGGGACCACAAAGGCAACTTGCTTTGTTCTTGTTAGCTTACCAATCATAGATGGAGTAGCTGTGAGTCTTACCATATTAGTAAGCCATGATGAGTCCACGTTATTATCGCGAAGTTGCGACAAATCATATTCCACACTTCCAAGTCCAGGCAGATTGGACTCTGATTTAATCGGATGAAGTTTTCCTAAGAGCTCAACTGCTAATGCATCAATACGATTCTGAGCTGATTGCAGTGTCACAGTTTTTTCCGCAATTGAAACTTCATTTTCTAAAGCTAACTGTGCTTTCTCTTTGTCACTTATTTCAGGAACAAAACCTACAAGAACCTCGGAAACCTGCTCTCTCTTTTGTAGTGGAGCAATGTAAGTTCTGAGTTGGTCCCGGAAGTAATCGTAAATAAAGTTGGCGACTAATCCAGTAAATACTCCAGTTACAGCATCCATAACATTTGATTCCCCTTTGCCATCATGATAACGAAAAACTAAAAGATTATTTTTCCTTGACCTGTAGCAATTATAAATTCGCTCATTGGCCCATAAGAAATTATACCAGATTGTGTTAAGAAGTCAACTTTTTCGCAACCCTGGCGAAGGCATGATACGCCGGCTTTGGATTTTCCTGTAAATCCACTAATCCCCATGCTGTCTCGCAAGGACAATCAGGCGCGCCGCATTGCCAGCATCTTTCGTGGTCGGACCAGCAATACCAGATAGCGCCTATAACTGTCGGCGTATCGATAAAAATCTGGTATGCCTGTTCCAAATATTCCGCCTGCACTTGAGGGGTATGTCCTTGCCGCCAACCATATCTCCACTTTTTCAACTGATGTGGATTGCTCTGTTTTGCCTTTTCTTCCTCCGTCATTACTTCGCCGCTTGATGAATAGCCAAATTCCTGGACGATGATGGGCTTCTTTGTCCTGTCATGTAACAATGCTAACTTTTCGTGCCAATTGTCAGGGCCTCCTGCTTCCCATGAGCCGAAATATCCATCCGTACCCACATAATCGAATTCTATGGCGTCATTGGGGTACAATTCAGCATACATTCGCAAAGCTGATTCTCCAAATCCAGCCATATTGACTCCGACCAAAGCGTCAGGATTTCCCATTTTTGCCCCCGCGCCGCCGCGTTTGGCGTAGTCAATCGCCTGTTGTTCAGTCAATGGGTGGCGAAACATTTCTAAGTTTAGCTCATTGCAAATCTGCCATCCCAAAACCACCTCTGCCAATTCGTCAGCCATGAAGCGACATGCTTCTTCATAAGCATCGAGAAACTTAGGACTGCCAGGTTCGCCAACGTCTACCTTCCAACCGCGCGGATAAGGAGTAACGCCCATAACCTTGAATCCCTGGCGTCCCCAATCTCGCAACTGTTGTGCGAAACTTACAAAAGATTCGGAAACATTTCCTATCTTCTCAGAAAAAGGGAACGGTGCATCTACTCTCAACCATTCGACCCCTGCTTGCTTCATCAAATCAAATCTCTGTCGTGGATGACATACACCCATGAATAGTTTTTTTTCCATGTTGCACCTCTCAAGTTTTGGTTTACTTACATAGGATTATACCAGATGTATAGGTAGTTGTGAATCATTATACTCTATAATATCGAAGACTCCAACGAATGATAAAAATATCCTTTCCGATATGGTAGCTCAGTAATATGCCCAAAAACGTGACCACGGATAAATTATCATTTGCCGCTGTACTCCACAAGAGATACCTGATAAGCAATATGATGACCATCATTGCTAATCCGACCAAAAAAAGAATGTATCTCGCTATGCGATTTGGCTCGGTGTCCTTCCAGTAAACCTGGTTTTGAATGCCCATTTCGACCGCTTGAACCTGGAATTTTGCTACCCATAACCCCAACGACAAGCTACTTATGCACATAATGCCTATGCTCAGAATCTCGGTCGAAAGAACAAACTCCCTCCCAGGGCGCATGACATCCCCTTTGATAAGTACGATACACAAGAGCGCCACCTTTAATGCAAGCAGGGGAATTTTATATCGGTATTGAAAGATTCGCGGTAATTGAACTTGCTTTGCATCTTTGCTGCCCCATATTCGCCTAACGAATAAAATGAAGCATTTCTGCCATGATTTCATTGGATTTTCCTCCGGCATGTTTCAAATTTTAGAAAAAATTAGTTGACGAAGTAATGAGTAATACGTAATGAGTAAAAGAAAACATTACTATTACTTACTTATTACTCATTACTCATTACTTATTACTCATTATTCATTACGTTTAAATGACAACCCCCTACCCCCTTTAATAAGGGGAACTATTTTCTGAAACATGCCAGCATTTCACCTAAAAACCCATAATAGCCTCAAAGGTTATGCTCAGTACGGGAGATAATCTCATCCTGCAAGTCATCCCAGAGCGAAATGAACGGCGCGCTGTAGCCGGCGACACGTACCATAAGATTGGCGTGTTTTTCGGGGTGACGCTTCGCCTCAAGCAACATCTCACGATTATAAAAATTGAACTGAAGCTGCTGTCCACCCGACATGAAATGACCATTGATTAGAGCGGCTATCTTTTCGATTCCATCATCACTCCCAAGAAGCTTTGGGTCCATCTTGACATTCACGGTGGTGGAGGTTGGAAGGAGTGAATGAGGAAGTTTCGCTACGGAATTGAGCATCGCGGTGACGCCGTTTCGGTCCCGCCCCTGCGAGGCGGCAAGGCTGTCAGCAAAAGACTCACCTGCTTTCCTGCCATCAGGAGTCGCGCCTGTTACTCGGCCAAATTCGATGTGCATATTCTCACCGCCAGCGAGTGTGCCAAGCGTGTATTCACCTCCCCGGAATGGCGTCCGGCGCTTCAGGATTTTCGCAAAAACTTCGATGATTTGTGCGGCAATCTCATCCACCTCATCATCGTCGTTTCCAAAATGGGGTAACTGATTGAGAATCCGTCTGCGGAACGTTTCTTGTCCTTCCCAGTCGGAGCGGATAATCTCAGCAAAGTCAGCAAGCGATAAGGTTTTCTCCGCGAAAACGAGCTTCTTGAGTGTCACCAAAGAGTCGGCGAGATTTGCGACTCCGATAGCGTCCCAGTTGCAGTTATTGTAGCGGGCGCCGCCCTGTGTATATCCTCGAGCATTCTCAATACAGTCCTGCGTAACGAGCGATGCCGCGAGGTTACCGCCGGGAATGTCTGCCATGCGTTTATCACGGTCTACAGAAAATTCATGAGCCGCCGAGGCTACGAAATCCATGGCGTTCACTACTCTTTCCCAGAGCTTATCATAAGAGTCTATGGCGGAGAGATTCATACCGTTTCCCAAATTAGACTCAAGACCAAGTGAGAGCCTGAGAATCTTCGGCATATTGATGAAGCCCTCAACCGAGCCCATCTGAGATTTGCCCGTGATAATTACTTCGTTACAGCCGGAAAGCGAAAAGTCACGCGCATCTTCGCGCTTGATTCCAGTATTGGCAAGCGCAGGAACTATTTGTTCATCATTGCAAAAATCCGGATGCCCGGTTTGTGAGCGCAGCGCTCGAACAGCTCTATTGAGCAGTTCCGGCGGTGTGTTGCGATTCCAGCGCAGAGCCACCTGGGGTCTTATCAGTTTCAAATCCTCGGTAACGTCAAGGCAAATATACGTGAGCTCATTGGAAGCATCGCTCCCATCCGGCTTAACGCCTCCGAGAGTCAGGTGGTGCCGAGCACTGACTCCATCTTGGGCGCCTGACTGTTCACAGTATTTAAGCCATAAACAGCTTATCAATTCCGCGGCGAAATCGCGGCTGAACGTGCCGTTCTCCACTGTGGAAGTCGGAAGTTGGGGTTCGGAAGTCGGAAGTAAAGGAATGAAAGAAGACGTTTTTTCCCTTCCGCCTTCCGCCTTTCGCCTTTCGCCTTCCTTATCCCTCTGGTAGAAGGGATACAGATATTGGTCTACACGGCCGGGCGCGTCAGGCAGAAAGAAAAAAGAGAACCACGCGCTCTGACATGCTTCCCAAAAGGATGTCGGCGGCTGTGCCGGAACCCGGCGGCAGTTCTGCGCGATGTTTTCCAACTCACGCTTGCGCGTCTCGTTTTCTTCCTTACGTGAGAGGTCAAGCGCCAGGTCCGCGTGGCGCTTGCAGAAATCGATGTACCCTTCAGCCATAATGCGTAGAGCTTCAAGAAAATGACACTTCTCTTCAAATTCTGGTTCAGAGGGAGACAGCCGGGCGATTCTTTTCTGGATTCGCTCGCTTAGGCCCTCGAAGCCAACGGCGAGAATCATCTCATAGTCCATCGTAGTATGATTGCCCGCCGGGCTTAACATTCCTTCCTGAAAGAAAACGCCTACTGTCTCCGGCATGGGCCAGGGGCTTTTGAACCCCTGTCTGCCAAAAGACTGCGGCGGCGGCTGTACGGGATTATATTGCATCTCCGCCCGGGAGCCGACTATCAACTCGCTGTCGCGGATAACAATTGCCCGGTGCCGACAATAGTGCGCGAAGGCTTTTGCCTCGCGAATCACGCTTGGCTCACCCTCGGTCTGGTTGAACGATTCCTGGCGAAGTTTCTGATGTTCTGGGTCTGAGGCAGAATAACTTCTCATCACACGTGAGCGAATTGCTGTAATTCTCTCGTTCATGGTAAATATCCTCCATTTATTCATATTAAACATTTGGTGAAGTAATAAGGTAATGGTGACTCTATGTCTTTGCTTATCTTGCTGGTAGCTATCATCTGCCAAATATGCTTATCTCCCTTGCTCTGAAGAGAATATCAAACTCTTCTTGCCAATCTCTGCCGATGAGAATGTAATCCATATCCAAACCGGTATCAACTTCAAGCTTTAATCGCCTTTTCAAAAATGGAAACACTTCATCCAAAGAACACACAGAAACGGTGTAGTCATCATGATATTCAAACGGTGGACAGATGAACTTAGCCAAATCTTCTGTATACGGTTGTAACCTATCCTGCGATAGAAGTTTGCCCTCGCTTGTAATTGAAGGCGCAAACTCGGTCAAGAAGAATGGAAAAATGGATTTTTCCAATTTATTATTACTATCCTGGACTCCAACCATTATTCTGTCTAACGATACAAAAGCGATACAAAGTCCTCCAACACCACTGAAGACATAATATCTTTCAGCGTCAGATAACGGTTTTTGGACATCCAGTTTTGAAGCAAAGCTTTGAGGGAATACAGTATAACTGGCGCCACTATCCAGGGTGATATTGCTGATGCCATAAGAGTTCAAGCCGCGTGGAATTTGAATCAAAAGCTCACAACCCGTTCTAAGATTTCTGAAATAAACGGTGCCAGAATATATATTGGGATAATTCCTCTCCATTTGGAGAGTTACCTTCTTGTTTGCGTTCATTATCTCACCTCAACAAAAGTCCGGTCTTAGGGATTCTCAGAAATTTCAATTGGAGTTGTTTGCCTTTCAAAGAAGGCATTTTCTCCACAGAGTGAGTTGTTTGTTCTGCGCATTCGGCACTCTTTCCTATGCCAAGAACTATAACCTTTTCACCTGTTTTGTAGTATTGAACGAATATTTCCGGGAATTTTTCGGCGGGGAAATCTACCTTTACTTTATTCAGAAATTCTCCAAATTCGTTTTCTTTCATTTCTTTGGGTAACTCTAAAAATGAAAACATAAGAAAACCTCCCATCAAGTTTCATTGCCTGATTTTCTCTGAATTCCTCACTGATATTTACGACGGTTATGTAAATATTGAAGAAACCATTATCACACAGACTTTGGGGACTATTCAATGATATGAGTAACTGAACCCAAATCTATTCCAGGCCCCCAGCGTTTAGTTCGAACATCCTCCGGTTCTTGCCAGAATTTCTCTATAGATGCGTCGTCTACGAATATCTTTTTGAGGTCATCCGAACTAACAATACGCCTATACGCATCCCGTGTTAAAGCCTCTATTTGCCGAAGTCGTAGTTCGGCAATATTTTTTACATCAGCACTCGGATAACTTTTCAATGCAGCTTCCCAACCGTGTAGATGCTCAGTCTGGCTTCTCATGTCGTAGCTCTCACTGAGAGCTTGGTCCGCTATGTTACTCTTCTTTGCGAATGTTTGACATCGCTCAATAAATTGGCGTTTGGTTCTCCCAATTTCTGGTTTTACTAATGCTTCTAAGGAGCGAACGTACTGGTGCATTCGATAATCTATGCGATATTCCTTCCATGCTCTGTCTAATGCATCGAAACCTCTGCGCAACCTATCATAAGAATTTTGGGCTACGTCGATGCTCTCTAAACCTAATGAAAGGTTAGCTGTTTGTTCGAGTACAGCTTTGTCTATCATAATTCCAGGGTCACCCGGTGAGGGATAATATTCTACAAGTGTCCCAATCTGGCGAACGTCAACTGAGCCTCTATTATTTGCTCCTGTTAAATCGTATGCAGATTCGTATCTGAGACTCCCAATAAGTAATAGGCTACCAAGGAGATTCTCGACCTTGTGTGCTAGTTTTTCATTCTCTTTGTCGAGGATATCTGGCTTTGCAGATGGACTCGCTGCCCACAACCACAAGTTGCACTTCGCAATATTATCAGACTGCATGGAACCCAACCATTCCTTCCATTGTTTGTCAACATCGACAGGTGGCTCAAATAATACCCATCGGCCATCGCGCAAGTCAATAGGTGCTGACAATTTGGAGTCACGCCACATGCGAGTGAAGGATATACATGCAAATTTATAATTTTCTGGAAGAATTTGAGGATATTTCATTTTCAGTCCCCCGTTTCTACTGTAATAAAAAATCGCAAGGTGTAAAAGTATAAAAGGGCTAAAGAGCTACGCATCCCGCGAACAACGAAAACCAACATTGCGGTGCGCATTCGACGGTCCGCTGCTGTCCCGATTGGCGCACCGCAAGACGTTTGGATTGTTGTTCCACGCTCCACCGCGCAAAACGCGCCAAGTGTCAACATTTGTGAAATCTTGGTAATTGTTTTTGAACATTACAGTGTTTTTGAACATTACAGCAACACATGGTCCCTTGGGATTATTTTTGGGACTTTTGCTATAGTAGCCTGAATCATACTCGTCAGCGCACCACTCCCAGACATTTCCAGCCATATCGTATAAGCCGTAGCCATTAGGTGGGAAGCTGCCAACAGGTGATGTATACCATTCACGTCCTATTTCCCAATAATTTGCATCGTCGTGTGAAATGTCATCCCCCCACGGATAACGCTTGCCCACCAATCCACCTCTGGCGGCCTTCTCCCACTCGGCTTCAGTCGGCAAACGTTTGCCATAAAATTGCGCATACGCTGCTGCGCCGTACCAACTGACTGTGACCACAGGATGGTTTTCGTATCCTGCTTTCGGTTTATAGATATTTCCCATTTTTTCGATTAAGGAGCTAACAAAATTAATACAAAGCAGCCTATGTCCCGCGGCGTCAGCGTTTTTGCCGTAGGCGTTCAAAAATTCGGCATACTGCGCATTGGTTACCTCATATTTATCGATATAAAAGGCGTCGAGGTAAACAGTATGCACCGGCCGTTCGTCATCATTGCCCTCGTTGAAATTATCGCCCATCTCGAATTCGCCTGCGGGAATGAGAACCATCCCCTTTGGCTTTTTAGCTCTAAGTGCATTTAGCCCTCTGACGACAAGTTCTCTTCGCGCCTTGGGGTCGAATGGTGTCAGAGCAGATGAACTTTTAACAAGCGGCTTCTTGTTCTCAGCCATATCAGTATTCTAAGTACCTATCAAGAAATTTTTTGTCATTCTGACCCTTGAACGAAGTGAAGGGGAAGAATCTCTCGTTGTTGAAGAATAGAGATCCTTCAGTTCCTTCGTTTCACTCAGGACTCAGGATGACAAAAGTGCAAGAAAATTATTGATAATTACTTACACCTCCAATTACCCTCTTGTACTCGGCAATAAGCTCATCGAGTATTGTCTGATTCTCGGCCATCTCCGCCTTTATATCGTCAGCTAATTCCTGTAATAGGTCTCTGTCATCCTTCTTTGCTTGGTCAACCCTTTCCTTTAATTCATACGTCTCACTTGCTTTCAAAGACTTTAGCTCCTCTTGTAGCTTCGCGATAATACCCAAAAGGGTTTTGTATTCTTCCTTCAATCTAACGAGCTTTTCTTCAGGGGTTTCTTTAGCTATCTTTTCTTCTCGCTCTGCTTGCTCCATATACTTTTTGAGCGTCTCGATGTCGTCATTTTTGTATGCCTCATTGATGGCTGCAAAAATCTCGTGGAACTCTTTCCGTTGTTGGTCATTTTTAGCCTTATCAGGATGAAACTTCAGCGCCAGTTTACGGAATAGTGTCTTGAGTTGCTGTTGAAATTCTGGACTCAAAGGATGTCTTTTCTCTTCCGCTTCTAAATGTCTTCTATATTCTTCTGATGACTCGGATGCCTCGTTTTCCAAATCATCAATCTTTTGTCTTTCTTGGGAAAACGTCTCATCCACTTCCTCTTCAATGGATTCCAGGTCTTCCCAGGATAGTTTTTTGCCCCTGGCAAGGTCAATCCTGCGCTGATATTCTTTTATCTGCATTTTGAGTTTATCAAGTTCTACATAGAGCAAACCAACTCTTGAATTATACTCACCCAGAAATACACTTAGCGCATTCTTTATATCCTGAATTTGGATTGATAACTCAGAAGCCTCTTTTTCCTTCTCCGCTAAACGAGCTTCCCAGAGGGCGATTTCCTCGTCGATATTACTTGTAGTCGGAACTATTTCAGAGTCAGGTATTTTATTGTTATCATCCATAAAAGCTATCTCCTCATCAGCAAATAGAGAGACTACATAAAAGGCAAGTAGTTGGCAAATTGCACTTAATGCTTTCTATCTAACCAGTTGATGAAATCAGCAACTACCTCCGCAGGCGCATTGAAACATCGAGTAGCAGGATATTTACGAACTTCAATATTATGGTTTTGAAACCAAATATCTCTGTCTGCTTCCCGCTCTATGCTTGGGTGGTACATGTCAGAGACACATTCCAATATCGCCCACTTTCCATCTTTACACACTAAATAATCTGGTTCTTTTTTCTCCCCTCGACAATTTGCCAAAGGAAGTGGAAAGAATAATACGTTAGACTCCTCAAAATGCTTTGCCAATGCCATTTCACTTTTTGACCTGAATTTCATACCATTATATTCGCACATTGGGTGAGAGGAACTATTAAAAATAGCCTGGTTGGAAATACCACGCCCAATTAACTGCAAAAGAATTTCTTCCCTCCAACCTTTATAGCTGTCTTGAATCTTGGGAACAAAATTGATTCTCGCAATATCAAATCCTGCACTTTCGGGCAAAAGTTCTTGGATCCAAAGACGTAATTTTTCTTTTAGTTCATCTTCAGTTTCCACAGATGAATCAGGAAATGGAATAGTGATTAATTGAATATATTCGAAAGCCTTGAGAGGAAGTTGAATATCTACATCAAGCCAGTAACGATACCACCCTTTGGGTGAATACTCTTTTGTGTCATGAAATTCTATCGTCGCAGAGGTTAATAAGATAGCTATCTCCTTGTTAGATTCGTTCTTGGGAATATGTTGAATAAGCGTATATAGAAAATCCTCCTCATCAGGCAATTCATAAGTATAAGACACCGGTTTATGCACCTCCTTATAGCACCCCCGCGGCATATAAAACGCTTTGGTTAGATATTTCGTGATTCATGAATTATCTGCTCAATTTCAGATTCAGTGTAGTTTTTGATTCCTTTTCTCGCTTTGATAAACTCAATTTTATCGTAGATTGTCTCTTTTTTATCAATTAAAATTAATTCAATCTCTTGATTAAAAAGATTTCTATATTCGTCAGGTAATAAAATTTTACTTCTTCCTCTTATTTCTTATGATGGAACTTTTCTTTCTAAAAGAAAAGTTTGGTTACCGTCTTTAGATATTGTAGTTATCAATTTATAAGCTTGCATGTAATATCTCTCCAATTCTGTGTTGGCTCATGTTCGATAATATAGAGTGTTCGCTTCGTTCAGCAGTTTACTGCGTAAACTGCCGCAAACTCAGTTTGCGTTGCGAAAACAAAGGTTTCGCACTCCATTTTTAAAATTACTTCTTCCTCTTATTTCTTATGATGGAACTTTTCTCTTCCAATTATTTCTTTTGATCAAACTTTTCTTTCTTAAAGAAAAGTTTGGTTACACCAAGAGTTTTAGCCTTATCCTCTATTGAAACGTGCCGCATATTGTGCGAATCACATAGAACAGCTTGCTGGCTGCTACGCCATCCGTTGCGGGAAAACGCACACGGAGCGCATCGACGCGTTCTACTGTTGGAATGTATGAGCAAAGCTGCGCGGCTTCAGGGGTCTGAGTCGTGTATTCCATCTCAATCGGCTGCGGGTGGTAAGGCGCTGGAAATTTCCCCGCGGATAGCGCACGGAATACCTCAGATTCTATTTCTCGACGCGTTTGCTCCACCGATTTCATCATGGAACCCTGGCGCGAAAGAGAATTTTTCACGGTAACAGTTTGTACGCCGGGTATGAGCGCCTGGATTTCTGCAGTAAGCGCCGCATCTCCGCTGGCGAACACCAACGGTACCCCATAAGCGCCCGCATAGAGGGCTGCGATACCACTTTCACCAACAGACTGGCCGTTAATTGCTACTCCATGCACGTATCCAGTCATCGTATGGGAAAGAGCTCCCGTCGGTGTACGCGCCATGGCATGGTATCCGACCAATAGTAAGGCGTCAAACGTCTCATCCAATCCTTCCACCATACTGTGGTTCATGCCCCAGCCTGATATTAACTGGGCGCGACCATTGAGCTTATCCAACAGGATATTAGTAGCTGGACCATGGCTGTCTTTCACCACAATTTCTTGTGCTCCTGCTTGCGCCGCACCCCGGATTGCAGCATTTGCTTCCTCAGTCATCCACAGACGCGCCAATTCATAACCGTTTCCCCCGGGACCACATTGGCTTCCGGCAATCACACCGTTGATTCCCTCAAGGTCACAACTTATGTAAACTTTCATTGCTTCCTCCTGATGCATTGTGAAATAAATCGTGACACCATGTCATTCTGAGCGAAGCGAAGAATCTCATGATGCGCAAGATGAGATTCTTCGTCGCGAAGTTTATCCTTGAGCGAAGCGAAGGACTCCTCAGAATGACAGATTATCAAAACAAATTTTACAGTGTACTAATTCCAATTATTTCTTTTGATCAAATTGCTTATGCCTACGAATCAATTCGTAGGCTAAGAAGCTAAAGTCGTCTCAAGACGACTAAAACTGGGGAATAGTCCCGTAAGGCGAAGCCGTCGGTGAGCGAAGCGAACACTTTCAGTGGACTTCAGCTATTAGCCCCGATCTTGAGATCGGGGCGTAGGAATGACCGATGCACTAATTCCTACCTTAAGTTAATCCGTATAAGACCTAAGATTTCTCCCCCCTTTTTTGCTTTTCACAAAAGGGGAGCAGGGGAGGGATTTGAAACTACCGCAATTTTCATTCCCACACTTTACTCTGAAAAACCACTTTTTCTAAAAGAAAAGCGCGGAAGGTTATTGTATTTTGGCGACCACAACCGTCATATCATCCCCCCTGGTGGTTTTATCGCCGCCAAAATTTATCGCATCGTTTATAATGGCATTAACCAGCGCTTCGGCCGATAAATCCTCCGCGAACTGGGAGATGGTCCTCTCCAACCGTCCCGAATCTGAATAGAGTTGTGTTTCGCTATTTTGTGCCTCAATTATGCCATCGGTCATAAGGATTAACACATCGCCGCTTTGCAACTTAAACTGTTCTTCGCTGTATTTGATTCCTGCTCTCATTCCAAGCGGTAATCCTCCCGTTTTGAGAGTCTGGATTTCCCCGTCACGTAGGAGAAGTGGGTGGGCATGATGGGCGGCGTTGGCGAGGGTTAAAGTTGTTTCCCATTCAGAAACCGAGTGTTCCCCTTCAGAAACCGATCCTTCACTTCGTTCAAGGACATGGTTTTTTGAGATTGCTTCGCTGATTGCTTCGTTCCTCGCAACGCAACGGTTTCTATGTATCACCGCAATCACCATTGTAACATTCATCTCTTGTTCCATTCTGGTTTTCAGAACGTTATTGAGTTTCATCATCAACAATGCCGGGGAAAGCTGTTCCATTTCCTCCGCCTTTGCATGCAAGATTCCGTCGGCCATTACGGCATTCATCGCGCCTTTCATTGCTTTGCCAGTAACATCGGCGATGACGAGTGCAATCTCGTTATCACGCTTGCCGGCCAAATAGTCAAAGAAATCGCCGCTCACCGTATTGGCTGACAAACATCTGCCCGCAACCTCGACGCCTTCGATAGGCGGAGCAGTTTTGGGCATAAGTCCCATTTGCATATCGTGAGCATCCTGTAATTCTTGCACCGCTAACCGCTGATAAGCTAAAACTTGCCTGCGATGTGCAGTCCAACGCCAGGTGACAAAACCAAAGGCGGCCAGGAAAACCAAACCGATTACTGCCAATATTCCCCTTATCCAAACGATTTGATGCCACACCGGCGGCAGTATCAGTTCTAAGGAGGCAATCTCAGAGTAGTTCAGATCTCTATCCACAGCTTGCACACGGAAGGTGTATTTTTCCGGCTTTAAGTTGAAGTATTCGACAGTATCTTGATTAGTCGGTCCCTGCCAGTGTGCGAAGCCATCCCGAGAATCGGGGTCGGTGTCTCTACCCACCAGCTGGTAGAAGTATTTCATTCTGCCGGGGCGGGTTTTGAAGCTTGGGGCATGGAAGCCGAAAGCAACGCGCCGGACGCCTGCGCAGAAGTTGAGGCGCTCGCTGAGTTGCGTGTAGGTCTTTTCACCAGCGAGAACCTGCGTGATTGTGACAGGCGGTTGAATCTTGTTTTTGGGCATAAAGCGGACAACTCCACCCGTAGTCCCAGCCCACACTTGTCCACTTTTATCCATATAGAGGCTATGAACAGCATCATCCGCAAGCCCATCCTTGGAGTCAATCGTTTGGAAACATCTGCCATCAAAGAGGCTGATGCCGCCGCTAGATGTTCCAAACCAGATGGCGCCGTCTCTGTCTTGCAGGATAGGCCAAACCAAGTTGTGTGCCAATCCATCTTCTTGTGTATAAGTTTGCCAGTTCTTCCCATCAAACCGATTGACACCGCCCATCGTACCAAACCAAATTATGCCTTCTTTATCCTGCAACATTGATATAACCTTGTTGTCCGCCAATCCATCTTGTTGCGTATAGGTTTGCCAGTTCTTCCCATCAAACCGACTGACACCGCCCATCGTACCAAACCACATCACACCTTCCTTGTCTTGGATGATTGTCCTAACCTCGTTGTGTGCTAATCCATCTTTTTGTGTATAGGTTATCCAACTTTTACCATCAAACCGACTGACTCCGCCACCCCATGTCCCAAACCACATCACATCTTCCCTGTCTTGCAGGATGGACAAAACACCGTTGCTTGCTAATCCATCTTTATGTGTATATGTTATCCAACTTTTCCCATCATAACGACTGACGCCACCGTCCGGGTACCAACTTCCTGTCCCGAACCACATCACACCTTCCTTGTCTTGCAGGATAGACCAAACCCAGCTGTGTGCCAATCCATCTTTTTGTGTGTATGTTATCCAACTCTCTCCATCAAACCGACTGACACCGCCCATCGTACCAAACCACATCACACCTTCTTTGTCTTGGATGATTGTCTTAACCTCGTTGTGTGCTAATCCATCTTTTTGTGTATAGGTTATCCAACTTTTCCCGTCATACCGACTAACACCATCACTATCCATCCCGAACCAAATTCCTCCCTCTTCGTCCTGGATGATAGACCGAACCACGTTGTTTACTAATCCATCCTTTTGTGTGTATGTTATCCAACTTTTCCCGTCATACCGACTAACTCCGCCACCCCATGTCCCAAACCACATTGCCCCTTCTTTGTCTTGTATAACAGCCTCAACCCAGTTGCCTGCCAATCCATCCTTTTGCGTATATGTTATCCAACTTTTCCCATCATATCGACTAACCCCGCCGCCCCGTGTTCCAAACCACATCACACCTTCCTTGTCCTGCAGGATGGCATTAACTGCGTTGTTTGCTAACCCATCCTTTTGCGTATATGTTATCCAACTTTTCCCATCATAACGACTGACACCGCCTGATGTTCCAAACCACATCACACCTTCCCTGTCTTGCAGGATAGACCAAACCAAGTTGCCTGCCAATCCATCTTTTTCTGTATATGTTATCCAACTTTTCCCATCATACAGACTCACGCCACCGCCCGGGGACAAACCTCCTGTCCCAAACCACATCACACCTTCCTTGTCTTGAATGATTGTCTAAACCTCGTTGTGTGCTAATCCATCCTTTTGCGTATATGTTATCCAACTCTTCCCGTCATAACAACTGACACCGCCGCCCCGCGTCCCAAACCACATCACACCTTCCTTATCTTGCAGGATGGCATCAACTGAGTTGTTTACCAATCCATCCTTTTGTGTGTATGTTATCCAGCTTTTCCCATCATACCGACTGACACCCATGCTCGTCCCTATCCAAATAGCGCCGTCCTTGTCTTGAAGGATGCCACCCGTTATATCGTTGTGTGCCAATCCATCCAGAAATCGGTAGGTTTGCCAGATGCCCTTTTTGAAGGGAGCAAAGCCGAAGTCAATCCCAGAAAGCATTTTTCCACGATGAACTTGTAGAATTTCTCCATCTTGCGCGCTGTATGATGTGTGAAACGTGAAACGTGAAACGTGATTTTTGCTTTCCCCGCTTTGCGGGATGGCTTCGCGAACTTGCCTATAATAGACATATCCCTCCATGATTTGGCATCGCACCTGGTAGTGTCCCGGCTTGAGGTTGATGAACCGGTATTTTCCATTCTCATCGCTGAACGTCCCAGCAATCACTTTTCCGTCACAAAGCACCTGGACAGAAACCGCCACATGCGGGGTTTTATCATCGAGCATAAGCAGCGTTCCCTCAATATTGATTGCTTTTTTCAAAGTGAGGGAAAGCGTTCGCTGTTCTCCCACACGCAGTAGAATGCCAAACTGCCAGGCGCCCAGGCCGCCGCTGGTAGCAGAAAGGTCATACTGCCCACGCGCTTGCTGAAAGAGCGCTATCCGGTAGTTTCCCGAAGCGTCTGCTTGCGTCTGCGTTATTTCTTTTTCGTTTTGCTCTAAGCTGACGGCGGCATTGGGGATAGGCTTCCCGGCCTCATCCTTGATAATCCCTGAAATCACGGCAGGAACGACCAATTCACCTGGTTTGGGTAGTTCAACTTCTACAAAATGGGCATCACCCATCAGTTTTCCATCGGCATGACTTTTGGATGAATCGATGGCAATATTCCCTGCATCATCAAATCGCCAGTAGCCGACTAAGCCAGGTTCTTTGCCTGAAAGGGCAGTGTGCATTGTCTCTTGAATCTCCTCTTGCGTGCGGGTGATGTTCCATATCCGCACTTCGTCGATTTGTCCTGCAAAGGGAGATTGCTCTGAGACATATTCTTCATGCGACCCACCAATCCGGAGAGGAAGCGCGCTTAAATGAATATCCTTCCCAGAATCTCGGCGTGCAACCTCAACTCCATTGATAAGTATTCTCATCACGCCGCTTTTGGTATCAATAATCCCAACGACATGATACCATTTGTTAAGCGCAATCAAGCCCTCCGGTGAATTAAGATACATTTGCCCCTGGCCACTGGGCGCTGAAGCTAAATGGATAAAACCAGAACTATTTAAAAATAAGACGTAACTTCTATTCTCACAAGCATCTGAAGTCTGTTTATCGCCCTTGTAAATTATGGAAATCCAGGCGTTTGGAAACGCTGTCGCCTTAATCCACGCTTCCATCGTCACCTGGGAATTGATAGCATTCAAATTCCCGCTGTCTGAGATTTCCACATAATCCCCGTCGCCATCAAGCGAAAGGACGCGGTTTAAGGCGAAGGCTGGCGAGGTTATGAGGACGGTTATTAATGTCAGTAAAATTATAAACGCTTTCTTCATAGCAACCTCCGTGGGTATACTTTTTGCGTCAGCAGAGACTGACGCACTCCAAATGCAATGAAATCTATGTCTGTGGATTTGCCAAAGTGACAACGATGCGCTTATTACCAATCTTAATCGCGTTACCGAAAACAGGAATCGGAGCAGGTTCTTCAAAAACGAACTCGCCGTTCTCTACTTTTCCACGCAGTTCAATAATTTCTTCAGTTTCCCCGGCCTCCAAAGCCGCCAACACCCCGAAGAAATCCGACGCGGTAATCTTATCGACTTCGTCGTTAGACATATTCTCAAGCATCCGTTTAAATTCCTCGTTTGATAATTCCTCAATTTTCGACCGCATGCTCACTTCCCCCCTTTGTAGCCTGCATTGCTTTGATTTTCCCTTTCCAATCTTCATATCCGATGACAACAAACTGCTTTCTGCCGACCCAGATATGTGCTGCTGAAGGCAGGATTTCTGGAAGATGTTCTAATATGCTTTCGATTGTTTCTCCATTGATAATCCGCCAGGTTTGTGGTATCATGAATACAACATCAAGCCATTGACGCCGTTTCGCATCATATAATTGAGTAATATAAAAATCATTCTGCTGGGCAAGAGCTCTTGCTGTGTGCAAAAAATAGGTCGAAGTTTTTACATCGCCTCGCATTCCGGAAATAATCAAGTTATATGGAGCAAACCTTGCTTCTTCCGCCGTCAAATCGTGCGCGACAAAGTGGATTCGTGATTGTTCCAAATCTCGAAAGATTATGATTTCACGAATATATCCCTTGCCGAATGATGTCCACCAATAAATACAAAAACTTAAAAGGCAACGCTCACTCCGAGTGACAGCCTCTGTGATTCCGAGGGTTGCAAGGGTATTGAGAAGCCGTGAACTATACGATTGAAGCAGGGATGTGCCTTGTGTAGCAACATCGTCCAGATTAACTAAATCGCGGAGAAACAACGTTGCGTAAACTTTATCGATGAAACGTGAATAAAACGAAGTGAATGTATACCAGCGTCCCTGATATTCGAGTCCACTACTTCCAAGAAGGTCAATGGCTTTTAATAATTTAAGCCACTCCTCGCGGCTCAGTAAATAAGACGTGTCAGCATATTTTATGATTAAATGAATTTGCTCTTCTGACAATCGTGGATTTAAGATAATATTCACATTGACTTCTCCTGATTTCTATTATTCCTTGTCAAGCCAGTAAAGTGTGCTGCTATTATAATTTTCCGCTTATTCAGCATTAAGCTGTCTGAGATTTTCACATAACCCCCATCGCCATCAAGAGAAAGGACGCGATTTAAGGCAAAGGCTGGCGAGGTTATGAATGCAGTTATGAATGTCAGTAAAATGATAAGTGTGTTTTTCATAGCATCCTCCAGGGGTATGAGCTTTTTACCAATTTGGAACAATTATCATTTTATCACGTTGATTTTCTCTAATCAAGAAAAAGTTTCAAGTTGCAGTTGACTCAAAGCAGATTATACCATTTTCCTTGACTAAGAGTGCATTTATAAAAACGCTCCGTCGTGGCGTCCTCGCCACGCTTCCGCCGGCGTGGACGCCTGCGGAAGCGGTTATGCACTATCACATTAGAAAAATGGTATTATACAGGAAATTCAACAAATTGTCAAATTCTTTCAAAGCGTTTTTTTGTTGGCAAAGCTGTTGAAGTGAGCTAAAATTATAATTTAGGGCATGTTTCAAATTTCCTCAAAAATTAGTTGTACGTGAAACGTAAAACGTAAAGCGTAAAACGTAAGAATAACGGTCTCTATTACGTTTTACGTTTTACCTACGGTGTCAACTATTTTCTGAAACATGCCTAATTTAGAATGAAAGCAGAATTTTAAATCTCGGAGGAAAAACATGACATTTGGTTCTGGCAACTACACGTATGAAGTCCAGGAGGGCTGGGGACGACTCCCTGAAGGCTGGAAATTTGGTTGGATTCCCGCGGTCGCAGTGGATTCACAAGATAGGATTTATGTCTACAACCGAAGCGAACACCCAATGGTTGTATTCGACCGTGAAGGCAATTTTCTTGCTTCGTGGGGTGAGGACATTTTAAAGGATGCGCACGGTATCTTCATTGATGCCGAAGACAATATTTATTGCGTTGAGCGCAATACGCATGTGATACGAAAATTCAGTAAAGATTGGGAACTCTTGATGACATTAGGCACGCCTGATAAACCCGGCGCTGAAGGTCAGCCGTTCAATTTGCCGACTGACTTAGCGCTGGGACCCAATGGAGAGATGTTCATCAGCGATGGCTACGGCAATACGCGGGTTCACAAGTATTCTCCTGATGGCAAGTTGATAATGTCTTGGGGAACACCTGGTGCTGGACCTGGGGAGTTCAATCTGCCGCATAGTGTCTGGGTGGATTCCCGCGACCGCGTGCTGGTCGCAGATAGGCAGAATAACCGCATCCAACTGTTCACGCTCAATGGCGAATACATCACCGAATGGGGCGGTTTCCGCCATCCTGACGATATTTTTATCGACGGTGATGACATTGTTTATGTCGCCGAGCTAGACCAGCGTGTTACCATTCTGACGCTTGATGGTGAGGTGCTCGCCCAATGGGGTAGCAAGCGCGGCAGTGAAGTTCCCGGCGAGTTTTTTTCCTGTCCGCACGGCATCTGGGCAGATTCGCACGGTGACCTCTATGTGGGAGAAGTGCAGGCAGACCAACGCTTGCAAAAGTTTATCAGGCAAAGTTAAAATGCAGTCGTAGCCCAAATTTCTAATTTGGCAGGTCCTCACCCTATACCTCGTCACATTTATTTTGATAAGTTCGTAGTAGCGACTTTAGTCGCTTAAAAACGACTGTAGTCGTTACTACGAGGGTTAAACTTGTCAGATATTTCATAGTGTACTAATCCTCTCCCAGAAAGAGAGAGGATTCAAAAATTTGTAGTCATCTTGAAAAAGCAATACACACAAGCCCAAGAACAATCACTACCGCACCCACAATTTTTTGTCGGCCGTGCAATTCATTCAGAAGCAATACTCCAAATAGCGCGCTGAAGATAATGCTGCATTCTCGTCCAGCGGCAATATAGCTGACTTTACTTGGAGTCGCCATCGCCGAAAGCACTAATAGGTACGCGCCGAAACACATAAATCCGACAAGTCCGATGGTTCGTTTATTGTTCATCCACTCGTTCCGCAATTCCTGGCGCTTGCGAAGTAACATCCACGGCGCAAGAAACAGTACAACCAGAACGAACATCAGATAGATGTAGATGAACGGGTCAACAAATTGCACGCCCCGCTTATCGACGACAGTGTATAGCGTTGTCATTATGCCAGTTGAGAATGCAAACAGGACTGGCCCATGTCGCATGGCCCGCCAGGTTTGTAACAACCCACGCCACGAAAAATCTGGCAGGTTAATGGTATAGATTCCAACTGCAACCAGGCCGATGCCGAACGCACCTAAAACCGATGGAACTTCGCGCAGCCAGCCAGCGGCGACAAATGGCACAAGTACAGGAGCAGTACCGCGGGCGATAGGATAAACGGTGGATAAATCACCATGTTCGTAGGCTGCGCCTAAAAACCAGAAATAAAACGCATGAATCAAACCGGTGGCCAAAATATATATCCATCCGTCAGTTGGGATATGATGGCTGCGTAGCCAGTATACAAACGGCACGAAATAAATTACCGTAGCCGCGAGAACAAATAGCCAGAGGAAGGCGAGTTTATCATGGCTTTTCTTCGCCAGGTAGTTCCAGGTCGAATGCAGCAATGCAGCCAGTAAGACGAGAATTAGTGCTATTGGGGTCATAATGAATATATAAGAAACCGAGTTTTTCGGAAAAACTCGGTTTCTATGAAATTCTATGCAACTTTCACGACCAACTTCAATCCCTCTCGGAACCAATCGCGGAGTGTAGTTTCCTCATTAACCGTTCTTATAGCTGTGCTGCCGGTGGCTTTTGAAAGGTCGAGTTCTGCTGCGACAATTTCCTCGGTGAAAAATCCCGCTTCTTTGAGTACGTTGCCATCGGGGTGGACAATTTTCGAGTTGCCATGGGAAGAACCACCCGCTTTGATGTCATCCGGGTTTGCCGGAGCGTTCGCCATGACTAAATAGATGCCATTTTCCGTCGCACGCGAGATGGGCATCGCCCGATAAGCTGACAGCTTATATTCCGCTGTAAGTCCAGATTCACATGAACAGAAAAAGCAGATTTTTGCCCCCATCGCCGCTGGCAGCTTTACGAGTTCGGGATATCTGATATCGTGACAGATGATGAAGCAACAATCCACACCCGCGAGATTCACCAGTGGTAGCGGCCCTCGATGGTTAATGCACCATTTCTCACCAGCCAGGAACGTTTTGCCGTAGCGCGCTTTTATTGTCCCTTCCTGGTCAAAGATTGCCAGGCTATTGTTCCAATTGCCATCTGTCTTATGTGCAGAACCGACAACCGCCGCGATGTTATGCTCTTTGCATACATTGGAAATCTTTGCTTCTGCATCGATAAATACTTGAAGGTCTATACTCTCCCAATAATCCGCCCGACAGCAGTAGCCGAACAATGTCCCTTCGGGGAAAGACGCAATTTCAATTCCTTGTTGAGCGCATTCTTTCAGTTTTTCGATGACTTTATCCGTACTTTTTTCGACATCCTCAGTGTTGAGAACCTGACACGCCGCGACTTTGATCTTCTCTTTTGACATCGTAAATCCTTGAATAATTCATACTTTAATTTTGCCAGCAAGGGAAAGGGCAAAGGGGCAAGATGGCAAGATGGCAATTAGTCCCTTTGCCCCTTTACCCTCTTGTCCCCATGCGCATCAAGTTAAGCTCGAATTCAGCTCCCCTCCTTTTCTCCCCCTTGATGGGGGAGGTCAGGTGGGGGTGAAAAAAATCCGATAATTCTGTTTTCACCCTCCCCTAGCCCCTCCCGTCAAGGGAGGGGAACATAGGAAAAACTCTTAACTTGATGCGTATGGCCCCCTGTACCCTCTTGCCCCATTGCCATCTTGCCATTTTTACGTTCGGTGAAAGTCCACAATTTGGGCTTCTGTAGCTCGCGCTAAATCTTCGCGCGACATCCTAAGCGAGACGGTATGGCTTCCACAGTTGAAGTAAACTATTTCCTCCGACAAAATCGCATCGTCCATAAGCACGGACAAGCCAAACAGATTCCCAAACGGCGGCACCGCGCCGGGTTGACAGCCGGTGAGTTCAACCAATTCTTCGCTATTCGCAAACCGGACACGCCGCGTCTGGAGAATTTTACGGAGCTTATTGTTGTCCACGCGTTCGGCAGCGGAAATGATGAGATGATAGTATTTTTCGTCTGCCTTGACGATAATGGCTTTAGCACCCTGGGCGAGACGACTGCCTCTGGCACCAGACGCCGCATCACTTGTCGTCACCGGCGCGTGTTCGAGTTTCTCAAATGGAATTCCCTGCGATTGAAGATATTCTGTGATTTTGCGTGTAACTTCTGTTTCTCCTTCTTGAATTTTTATTTCGTTCATGTTCCATACCTTAATCTGTTATTCGGTTCTACACCTGCGCAATGTTTTCTTTGATTAGAGTTTACGCTTTTGTATGCTTTTCACGTATTATTTCGGTAATCAAACGTCTCACTTCAAGGACATCAATGTTTCAGCCGAATAAGGGTCTAAAGTGTAACTCCAGTGCCTTAAGGGCCTAAAGTTGAGGTTGCAAGCGAAGTAATCAGAACTTGAGACCCTTGAGACCCTTGAGGCATTTGAGACACTTTGCCTGTGATGCTCGTCATGACTGAACTTGTTCGATTACCGCATTAAGTTGTAAAATGCAAATAAAGCGTGAAACGTAATCCGTGAAACGTGATAAATGAATGCGAAAAGTAATCATTACGTTTCACTCATCACTTATCACTCTTTACGTTTCACTTGTTTTGCTACGGAGCTTCCGAACTCGACACATTTCTGCAGTTCTTCCTTATCTGGGACGAATTGAAATTCAAGATTAGCATCCAAAAGTTCTATTTTAGTTTTTTGAAGCATCTCCTCTATCCCTCTAACAGCGCCTTTTCCCCAGCCATAAGACCCAAAAGCCGCGCCTATTTTACTTTTCGGCCTCAATCCTCGCATATATTCTAAAAAGCCGGCAACTGTTGGGAATATGCCGTTGTTAAGGGTAGGTGAACCGACGAGGATAGCTTTTGCAGTGAGAACTTCTTTGATTATCTCTGAGGTATCCGCCCCTGTCAACTTAAAGAGCTTAACCTCAACGCCTTCGTTTGTAATCCCTTTTACTAAAGCCTTTGCCATCATCTCTGTGCTTCCCCACATGGTGTCGTAGATTACCAATATCTTTTCTTCCGCTTCGCCGCTTGCCCATTTGATGTATGCTTCAATGATACTTCCGATGTTTTTGCGCCATATAACCCCGTGGCTTGTAGCCAACATATTTATTTTTAAGGTTTTGGCTTTATCAATTGTCTTCAAGACTTGGGCCGCAAAAGGCATGACAATATTGGCGTAGTATTTAGCGGCTTCGGGCATGATGATTTCCAGGCCTACTTCATCATCGAAACGCCTGGAAGTTGCGAGATGCTGTCCGAAACCATCCATTGAGAAAAGTATACCTTCATCCACAAGATAAGTCATCATGGAATCGGGCCAATGTAACATGGGGGTTTCGATAAATTTCAGAGTTCTTTTGCCAATGGGGAGTCCATCTCCTTCTTTCACCGGGACGAAAGGCAAGTCCGTTTTGAAGTGTTTGCGCAAGCCGGCTACTCCTCTCTCCGTAGCGATAACCTGGGCATTTGGAGTTTCTTTGAAAATCATCGGCAAGGAACTTGAATGGTCCATTTCTACATGGTTTGAAACCAGATAGCTAATCTCTTTGGGCGACACTATGTCCTTAATTCTTGTTAGCATCTCTTCGTAGAAGGGATATTTTACAGTATCGATGAGAGTTATCTTCTCATCGACAATCAAATAAGCGTTGTAAGTTGCGCCTTGAGGCGTGGTGTAGCCGTGGAAGTTTCTTATATTCCAGTCAACAGCGCCTACCCAATAAATTCCTTCGGCTAAAGTTACTTTTGCCATAATCTGTTCTCCTTTCTGCTATTTAAACATCCAGCTTGAATATTGACCCTTCGGTTTGGTTTTGAGCTATTTTCTTAAGCTCTTCCTCTTCCTCGCCAGTTACCGGCGTAAATTGAGAAGCGCTGTCCATTGCCATCCTGAAAAGCTTCGGGTCGCCTGACGGAACAGCGGCGGTTATCGACTGAGAAAGCGTAAAGCGCAATGCCATATCCGCCATTTTGGGGTCAGATACCGGTTGGTACCAGCAGTTAGGAAATTCTTTCCTCTCAGCGGCATCCTTAGCCCAGCTATGTTTCGCCATTGCCTTGAGAGCGAGCCGCGCAACACCTTTCTCCTCCGCTTTTTCTACCACCTGCGGGCCGAAGTTTTCTTTGTAGTAGAGGGCAAAGTTAATTGGAAACAGAATGGAGTCGAAATTGAACCTATCCATCGCCGCCAGAGCCGCTTTGGCCGAATGGGCGGAAAAACCGATGTACCTTATCAAACCTTCTTTTTTAGCTTCCTCAAATGCTTCTATAGCGCCGCCTTCACCGAAAATAGTTTCAACGTCTTCCATATTCGAGATAGCATGGAACTGGTAAAGGTCAAAATGGTCAGTTTCAAGCCTTTCAAGCGACTTCCGCAGTTCAGCGGCGGCTTCCTCTTTTTTACGATGTTGGGTCTTGCAAGCGAGAAAAATCTTATCTCTGTATTCCTTTAGAGCTGGCCCGAGGAGCGCTTCGGCATTGCCATAAGTTGGCGCTACATCAACGTAATTTACCCCTCTGTCGATAGCCTCATGAACGAGGTTGTTCACATCCGGCTGTTCCATATTCATCACGACGACACCGCCCAATCCTATTATGGATAGCTCTATGCCCGTTTGACCAAATGGACGTTTCGGTATAATCTTTATATCCTCTGGCGTTTCCGCAATTCCTTTCCCGGTGACCTGTAAGCCGGCAAAAGCTCCTACGCCGGTAATCGCTGCTGTTTTCAAAAATTTTCTTCTGTCCATATCAATTTCTCCTTTTTCAAAGTATAAAATAAATTTAACATATTTTATATCGCATGTCAAATGAAATTTTCTTCCTTTCCCCCTTTTCTCTCAACTCTTTATAAGAAGTACGGAATGTGAGTTCACCAACGGCGAAGCGCCTTATGGAGTTCACCAACACCCTAAGCGGGCTTATGGAGTCTAAAACTTACTTACAAACCGCAAAATTCCCCAATATGCTTTATCTCCAGCATACGCCCAGCTTTTCAGGTAGGTAAACGCATTTTGGTCATTATCGACCACTTCCACATTGAAAACATATTCTTTACCAGTTACATCCTTTGTCCCAAATAGTTGCTCGTAACTAATCCGACCTTCACAAATATACAGTTGTTTATCGGGATGTTTTGAGGAAGTATATTCTACCAAAGGAGCGGAACTTCCTTTTTTATCGCCTTCGATTAGCTTCAACTCAGAGGGTTTAGGACGCGGGGTTTCTCTTATGAATGCCTGCTGTGCATCGTTGAAGGGAAAAAGGAGAACTGCTTTTGAGTTATCGGCATCAGCAGCAGTAAAGACGATATAATCACTGAGCAAACGGTCAGAACGATTATTTTCTCGGTAATATTCATACACATCATCTGGCACTGTGGCGCAGAAATACAAATAGCTTTTATCCGCCGCAATGCGAATCGTTGGAGTTGGTTCATTTTCCCGCTCATAATAACTTGGTGTCCAGCTCTGGGTGTACAAAATCGGTGCGCTTTGCCATGCGGGTTCATTTGGTGAACCATCTATGTTAATCTCCGTCGGTTCTTGATGAATTTCGCCAAGTGTGCGTAAAGGCGCCCAAAGCCTAAGTGGTATCTCCGCTATTTCGTTACGCTTGGTCGTATAAAGATATTTGATGACAAATTTGGGAATAGCCACATCTTTCGGTTGCACTTGCGGAGAATGCAACCTGGCTTCCACCACAACAAAATTTTTGGGTGCAATGACGAGTTTCTGCGGCATAGATACTAATTCCCAATGAGTGTTATCGCCTTCAAATTGAAGTTCTACAGGAATTTCCGTATCAAGCGGGTTGGCAATCCTGATTGGTACTGTCGCCGTAATTTCATTGCGCACGGGTTGCCACAGCCATCTCTCCACGCGCGTATCGCTTTGAGTGGTGAGTTTATAGATACGGTCAGCATCCTCTTGAACAACATAGTCGTCCGCTTCAACGCTTCCAGGTTTCACCACGCCCATCGTGAAAGTATCGCCTTCAACTCGGAGGATATTATAATGATTAAACTGCCCTCCCAATTCAACTTGCTCGTAGAGATTACCGCCCGTAGCGCCTAAAATGTAATATTGAATGCCATCTTTTGAGGGGCATTTACGATAGCTGTGATAATGTCCAGCGATAACCGCGCGGACGGGATATCTCTTCAATAACTGATGAATTTTGTCCCACCATCCACTCTGTTTATAAGAAGCTTCGTCCCAGGCAGGTTTGTGCATGTAGACAAAAATATTTGTTTTGTCAGTGCTTTTCAGGTCACTTTCCAACCATCGAATTTGCACATCAGAAAAGGTCACTTGACTTTGTTGAGCTTCATCCGTGTATAGGCAAATGAAGTGACTATTTTTGTAATCAAAGGAATAATATAGAGGCCCATAATATTTCTTGTACAGTTCCTCAAACGTCCTATCATTTGGGTCTCTGGACCCGCTGATAACATCGTGGTTTCCTGTCGTCGGATACCAGGGCATGCGCAGTTGATTCATGGTTGATTTAAACTCTTCATGTTCCTGCATCCATAAATCGACATTCCGCGTGTACCCCTCCACGGTATCGCCAATATGGATGACAAACTCTGGGTTCAACTGATTAATCTCATACACCGCTCTTTGAAGATACTTTATATCTTCGGACCATCCACCTGTTCTGTCGGAAATAAAAGCGACAGTAAAAACATCGCGTTCCCTGGGTTGAGGCAAAATAACGTCGCTCTCTGTTCCGGCATTCACAGTTGTTTGTTGCGCCCAACATAAGCTTGACAAAAAGAGGCAGAGAACGAATATCAAGATGATTTTCTGTAGTATCTGAGTTGTGGTTTTATAAATTATACGCATTGATAGCTTCTCCTTTGCAAATTAGATTTTAGAAATTAAAAGCATGAATATCCATGCTAAATCGAAGGCAGGACGATAAATCGCCCTGTAAAAAATGGTAAGTTGCTAATTGTTTTCATATCTTGCTTCTATTACACTGCTTACATAAATTGTGACTGAAATGTAACGCAAACTGTTCGCTTTGCTCACCCCGTTAGAAAGCTCAACGGAAAGAAAGAAGGGGAAGAACAACAAGGATGAAATTCTTCCAAGCTTTCTAACGGGGCTCACCGACGCCTTGGTTTCGATACGGCTTCGCCTACTCAACCCAAGACTCAACCCAACGTTATATTCTCCTCGCCACCCACTGAATCCCGCGGGATACAACCTTGCGAAAGTTGGAATCTGACCAGGCCTCGTCGCTGTGGCCCGATTCGTCGCAGAAAACCCGAGCGTTTTTGTAGTTCCTCGCCCAGGCAATAGTTTTCATGCTTTTAGGATGGTCTACCGTCAGCAGGATTTCGCTGTCCGCCCCTGCATCGTTCATAGTATACGTTTCGTCCACCATTTCCCAGGACTTCAGACCTTGAGTAATGGGATGTTCTGGGTTGGCGATTTCGACCTTAATTGTCTGACCGACGTGGAAGCCAAAACTGCGGCCTTGTATTCCCACAATTTCGTCCCAAACTGGCCACTGTGGATAAGCCAGGATAGCGTGATGGAGCACCCAAATTCCCTGTTCGGTTTCGCCTAAATGCTCAAGTGCTGTCCTGGGTTTTCCTGCATACCAGGGCAATCCCTCATCAACAGGTGTATTCATCATCATGATGTAGAACAGCACCGCATCATAACTATCGCGCACCTGTTCGGGCGACTGGCAGAAGTCGTCTATATGCTGGATGTAAATATCTGCATCTTGTATGCTCCGAAATAGTTTGTGAAAATTGATTACATCGTAGCCATGACCGCCGGTGATAACGGCTACTTTTACTTTCTCTTGTGAGTTTGTCATTGTTTTTTACCTCCTAAATTTAACATTTGGTCGAATTCGCAAGAATTCGGGGGTGCCCGAACTCGTAGCCGAAGTCTCCGCGACTTCGGCTACGTTCGGCTACACAGTAGCTGGCCACACTTCAGCAATTTCAACCCGCTCCCCACCACGACTTGCAGAGAGGTACGCGGCATCCACAATGGCCATGGTTTGCAGGTTATCGCGACCACTGTGGGGCGGAGCGCTATTGGTATCAATCCCAATCAGAAGGCGTTTCATGCTCTCGCCCATAGCTATAACGAAGGCGTTTTCTTGTGAGTAATCGCGGCGCTCAATTTCGCCTCCCAACCGATGCACTGTCAGGGTTGCGTCATTCGCGGTGATAGCTTGCTTCTGAGACAAAAGAGACCCGGCGGTACCATCAATACGCAAACGGCATTCAGGAATGGTCAGTGAGTGCCAGTTCGAGACCATCGTACCGACGGCTCCACCGACAAACTGGATGGTTAACGCGGTAAACGTCTCCCCGCGCACCTGGTCACTCCAGTACCGCGTTGCCGCCGTTACTGACTCAGGAGGACGCCCACAGAGCCAGCGGATACGGTCAAGCACGTGAATACTAAATATACTAATCTCCAATCGTGCTTCATCCTTACGCCAACCACTCGTGCGGGTACGGTTTTGAAAGTGGTCGTGCGCAATGAAACGCACCTCACCGATTTCACCAGCAGCGATTATTTCGCGAACTGCGAGACTATCCTTCATAAAACGAAGCTGTTGATTGACAGCAAGGGTTGTGGAAGCCCGTCCCGCCGCTTCTACAAAAGAGACGGCGTCTGCCATGTTTTCCGCAAAGGGCTTTTCGACAAGCAGGTGGATGCCATATTCGATTGCCGGGAAGATGACTTCTCCACGGACCGCCGGCGGCGTCAGTAAACTGATGACATCTACCTCTTCAGATTCTATTAACTCTTGAGTGCTGGTAAAACGATGAGGGATGTCATACTTGTTGCAAAAATCGTCTAAAGATTTTTTATTTGGGTCGCAACCGGCAACAACCTCGCATAAGTCCTTCGCCACAGTCCGATAGCCTTCGATGTGGGCTCGCGCAATTCCCCCGCAACCAACAATTCCAATGCGATATTTATTCATCATTTTCCTCCTCTATCCACCCCGCCCCTCCAAGTGAGGGGAGGAGTTTTGCACTTAAACGACTGAAGTCGTTACTACAGAAACCACCACCTTCTTGTGATATGACTCAAGTATCGCCTGAGACACACGCAATGCCGCCAGACCATCTTCGCCGGTTATAGTTGGTTGAAGGTCATTTACTATACAATCAATAAAATGCTGATTTTCTTCTAAATAGGAACAACTATCAAAAGCATCATTAATGACTTCTATCATCTCACCTTCCATATCTTGCGTTTTCCAATGAAAATTCTTCAAATCCCACAACCCTGGTCCTTCCACGAAAGCTGTGCCCTTTGTCCCAATAATGCCTCTGGAATTCATCCCTAAATGAGAAGACCAACTGGCATGGATTATTGCGGTACTGCCATTTGCCAAAGAAAAAACGACATTTGCATTATTATCAAATCCCGGCAGGTCGGCGCGCGATTCAAAGACATTTGCCCTTACATCTATGATGTCCCCCGCTATCCATCGTATAAGGTCGATATCGTGAGAAAGAGATTCAATACTCATGCCGCACATCAATTTCGGGTCGGTTCTCCAATTATAACCTTGCCCCACACCCATACCGATTCTTTGGCTCCAAAAACTCACAAGGTTCCCCAACTCACCCGAGGCAAAAATTTTTTTGAGACGCCTGAATCCTTTTCTAAATCTCATATTGAAAGCTATTATCAATTTCACCTTAGCTGTTCTTGCAGCTTGGACCATGATTTCGGCATCTTCCAGCGAGCTCGATATGGGCTTTTCACAGACCACATGCTTGCCGGCATTGATTGCCTTGAGTACTAATTCTTTATGCGAAGACGGAGGTGTAAGAACGTATACCAGGTCAACTTCGCCAAGGCAGTCCTCCGGGTCATCGTACACCATGGCATTATGTGTGGCTGCCATCGCTTCAGCCCTTTCCCGGTTTATATCAATTATGCCCACAATCTTTGTATTCGGTATCTTTTGCAGGCTGCCAACATGACTTTTGGCTATCCCACCAGCTCCAATTATTGCAATGTTTAGCATAACCATATATTCCTTTCATAAGAACAATCCTAATACAGCTTAAGCATTAACCTAAAAGCTCAGCCCTCGCTTTTGCCAGAATTTTATCCAATTCACGGCGCAATTCCGTCTCAAGCTCGTATTCATGTTGGCGCAAAAGCTCCCTAATCATCGCGTGGGCTTTCTGGCGGTTCGTTTTTGCTCCTTCACCTTCCCAGGCAGAAAAAAACTGGCGGTCAAACAGGTTTGGATGCCAGTAAAATTGGCGATATTCATTCAAGGTGCTGTCAATTGCGACGAAGCTTTTCTGTTGAAGACCTTCCTTGATATCTTTAAGGCATCTTTCAGGGTCACAATCTCCAACTACGCCCTGGATTAGGCGCTGGACATGGTCTCTTATCTCCAGGTCATAAATCAGTTGTTCCGCTGAAAACACCTCGTCCAAGCTCAAAAGACCAATGGAGCCAAATCCTCTTGCGCCCAAAAGAGCGCCCGCTGTCATCAAGCTGGCTTTCTCAGCGCAGGACTGAGCGCCGGGTAGTTTAGCGTTCGTATGGATATTCCCTGCCGCAGGATACCATCTCGTCCCATGAAAATAGGCGCTGACTTCTGATGTCGCAAGCTGAAGGAGGAAATTCTCTGGCGAGCCAAACACCATAGCTAATGTACGTAAATCAATGGGGAAAAGCCCGATACCCCAGTCTATATGCAAATCAATTATCTCCTTGAGCAATATAGCTGAACCTATCACCTCCGCGGCGGAAAGGGCGTAGGCATCGCCGATGTTTATTGGAGCCGTGCAGCCGACGGATGGCATGTTGCTCACGCCCACGGAAGACAACCCCCTTGCCCCCTTTGTTAAGGGGGATAATTTATTCTTGAATGCCAGAACACATCTCAAAGACTCGCTGCCTAAAGTAAGCGGGCTAAAAATATAGATGGGCAAATGTCGCAACGGATTTCCCAGTACCTCTCCCATTTCCATGATGTAAGGCAAAGTTCCCAATGATTTTGGGTCTACCCGTCTGCGTCCATGTTTAGAGTAAGTTGCAGACACCCAATACTGTACTACCGGCTGAAGCGGCGGCGGAACATCGGTGGGACATCCGGGCACCCCTGATATTGAAAGTACATCCAGCAACTTGGTAGCTTCTATCAGCCTTTCAGTATCGAACGGTACGATTTTATCGCTTGCAATATCGTGGACCCACTGAGCATACTCAATAATGCTAACTCCAATCTTATAGCTAGAAGGTTCAATCGGCTGGGGAACTTCCGAAAACTGATTGCCATTACGCTCTCGTTCGGTAGCAAGAAACTCAGAAACACGTTTCCGATGAATGAAAGCTCTGTTACCCTTGCTTTGAAACCCACAAGACCTAAGTTGCTCCAGTATCTTTTCGTCTAAAATAGCGATGCCGACTTCCTCAAGTATACGGAGCATCGCCTCCTCAATACGTCCCAGTTGATTGATGCTGAAAAATGGTGGACGTTGAACGATAAAAGGACAAATATTCATTATCTCACCTCAAAAGGATGGCTCATGAAAGTCTACGGATTATAAACCTTTGACATAGAGATTATGTTAATGGTAAGTAGGTATTTTTCAAAAATAAACCTACGCTTTTTTCGTGTGACTTTCGTGGCCAGTCTTTCGTAACCTTTCGTGTTTTTCGTGGTCAAATTCCGCAATCCGAATGCTATTTCCCCTTGGTTCCTCTTATTCCCCCTTAGAACAGGGGGCCGGGAGGTTGTCACTCTTTCTTAGCACCTTCTCCACCCACCTTTCAAAGGAGATAGCGGGATAAATGACTCGTTCATTACGAATAGGCGCGTAAATTTTATCTCTTTCCCATTGTTTATCCGGCGTGAAAATAAACAGCCGGCCTTGATATATTATAGCAAATTCATCTCTCGGGTCGCCCGTAATATCGGTGGGGTGGCTGACGAAATTGACACCGGCGGATGAGGCGTCAGGGTAAAGCGGAAGTTCCTTGAAGTCCATCACATAATTGCCGTGCCTATCCCATAACCCGTAAGCGCGTTTGCTGGTGGTCAAAAGCACGTATTCAGTGCCATCGCCAGTCCAGTTGACAGTGGGGCCGCCCTGGCTTATATAATCCGGCTGGTATCGTCCTATCGGTTCGCCGTCGCCGGAGAAGTAGCAGAGAATACCGTAGTTTTGATGTCGTGTACCTATCAAAATCTGGTGCCCTGGCATATCCTTGTCAAATTTCCCGACGATGACTCCTTGAGCGTGTCCAACGCGTTCCTTGCGCAATAATTTCCCGTTTGTCGCATCTACGAGCACAAAGCCTTCGCCGCCTCCCGCATAAGCCGCTCGCTTCTCACCGCCGGGTATAAATTCACCTGCGATTACAGAGTCGGGATGGCGAGCGCCCTGGATTGCATCCCAATATTGACATCTTTCAACCGTCCACAATTTTTCTCCATCGCCGTTGTAGCAATGGTAGCCAGCCAATATCTCCTCCCTGCCGTCGTTATCCACATCGTGCAAGTTGATGTTATGTCCCATTGCTGGGAGAGTCAAGGTCCTCGTCCATTTTAGGTTCAGCGAAGTATCGTAAACCCAAAACGTCCAACCGCCGGCGGGACTGTCGTCTTTTATGACGATGCTCTGATAATAACCCGTGCCCTCTAAGTCTCCCGGATAGATGTGATTTATATTAGCAACATCTCCGCGGCTGTAGGGGCCAGGTTTTGGGAAGGGGGCTTTCGCTACCAATCCGCCGTCGGTGCTGCGCTGAATCGACATTCCCTCACCCCACAAGCAGACTATCTCTTTAATTCCATCGCCATCGACATCGGCAAATTTGAACTCTCCGACGCCGCTGCCCTGCGGGTCAAACGGGTTTTGTGCCTCCCACAAAAGCTCGGCATTGAGATTGAATAAGCTCAAGCCGTTTTTATTTTTGACGCTGCCCATCAGCAAAACGGCATCGGAGTCATCATTTTCTACCTTCTGCTTGAAAAAATGTACGCGCCCGGTGCCAAGTTTCGATAAATCAAAATCTTTCCAGATGACCGCTTTAGGGATGGATTCTCGTAATTCAGCTAATTTCTTTTGTGAGGATTCAACATTGGATAGATAAACAGAATATCCTTCATCCCAGGTCGAAACGCAGATATCGCGGAACCGGCAGATTGAGTTTGTCCTTATGCCAGCTACTCCCTGGGAGTAGGTGTTGTCGTTCACATCAAAAATCAATCTATCATCGCACCAACACCTGATGCAATTTCCCTTTACTTCGGCAGCTAAATGATGATAACGAGACGGGTCAACCGGAAATCGTTCCTCTGCCAGAACCGCGCGGTTGTAATCCCAACGCATGTATAGCACAACTCTATCATATCCTTCCAGACAGAATTGATAATATCTTCGCAAATCCTGCATCCTGAAGATGACGCCGTTGCGCGCTACCAGACAATATTCGTCATCGCAATTCGGCAACGAACCAAAAATAAATTGTCTTACTGAGGCTTCCACGCGGTAATCGGCTAAATGAAAATCTTTCGTCACAATGGTAGCCTCGTGTTTGGCGATATTTTCAAGCGCTTTGCCCTCTTCATCCTCAATAATGTAAAAATATGTGCCTGAAAACCAGTGGGGATGATTCAACGGGGCTTCCATGCCGGGGAAATATTTTTCCTCTTTCTCCCTATCCTCCCCAGAACCTCGAAAAATAAATCCCAGGGGACATCCATCAATCTCAGATTTAGCGATAATTTTCGTTGTATGAATAGGTTCCATCATGTTCTCCTATTTGGATTACACAAAGAATAATATTTATTTTACCACATCCAATTGGTTTGTTCAAAAAGAAAATAAGAGTAAGAAATTCCTTAATTTTATCAATGGCATCAATTATTGTTGAAAAATTAGCGTTGTCATGCTAAACTATTGTGCGAGTATTTTTAGACTGGGAATAACCTATCTGTAGTAACGACTTCAGTCGTTAGCTTGCTTTCAGGGGAAATGAAAGATGGTTTTTGACTGAAAAAACGGATAATAGAATCCTTTCAAAGCCCCCTTACCCACCTTGGCTAAAGGGGGGAAATAACCTCTCCCATTGGGATTAATTTAACGGAAATTTTGTCAATTCCCCTCTCTCGACGGGAGGGGTTAGGGGAGGGTGAATGGAAAGAAATAATCTCTCTCCCCTTTTTCCAAAGGGGGCTGGGGGCATGTTCCCCCCTTTGAAAAAGGGGGGTTAGGGGGGATTCTTTCTGGCTTATGATTACCCGAAAATTGAGTCAAAAACCATAAGTCGTTACTACAAACACAAAATTATTTGAGACTTATGCGAATGAATTGAAAACATTACTCAACCAGAATATTACTTTGCCTACGGCAAGGAGGTTTATCTTTATGGAACCTTTTACTATCACAGGATTATTGATAGGCAGCGCTCTATTCGGAGGCAATGTCGCTGGCGCAGTTATCAGCGGAATTTTGGGCAACCGCGCTTATGACTTCTGCTGCCAGGCCTACGCTACCATCGCCGAACGCTTGAAAAAGGGCGGCAAGCCTATCAATCACGATTTACAACGGGCAGTGCAAGGAGCCTACTGGCATGCCCTCCGTATCATCTGCGAGGAATGCCTCAAACAGTCGCCCAAAGGGAGCCTGCTACGCCCTCCTCCACCCGAAACGCGATGGCTGGAGCAGAAACTAAAAGCCGTCAAAGAACAAATCCAGCAATTAGAGAAAGCAGAGTATATTGAAGCGTCCGTACAAGCTATCTCTGAAGTCGAACTCCTTCTTCAACCCACAGGCGAATTTGCCCGCCAGCGGTTGGGTGTATTGCAGGAACGGCTAATTGACGAGTTGGTGAAGGAAGCAGGTGCTCCGGAGCTTTACCAAGAGAAAGTTTACTCTGACTTTTTCTCTCTGATGTCCGCTTTCTTTTGTAACGAAATCAAGCATAACGAGGCGGTATATAATCTTTTTTCAGCACAACTCCTATCGCACATCGACCTGAACGTGGCAGCACAACAAGCGAATCAGCCTGTTGATTTGCAGACGATGATGAGCGAGATGCAGGGAACCTTACAACGCACAGCAGAAGCTGTGCCGTTGGTGAAGGAATGGTTTGTTAGAACAGATGAGCAGTTGACGCAGATACGCCAGGAACTGGGCGCTGGCTTTGGACAGATGGGCGTGCAGTTCGACGAAGTTATGCGGCTGCTTAGCGAAGGGCAGTTCCCACAGTTATTGGAAGAGGTGCGGGCGTTGCGTCAGGAGGCGCAGGAAGAGGCGAAGCAGTTGAAACAGTTCATGGAGGATTTGTATGTCAAAGCGCAACGAGTTGACGAGAAGCAATTCCGGCAGTTGAAATCTGATATCGAAGAGATATTGAGAAAATCCATCGAGGAGGGACAACGTCGCCGGGAGCTAACGCGGGAAAGGGTAATCGGTCCCATTCCCGGCGCTATCGCCGAGCATTTCAAAGACCGAGATATCGAGATGCGCACCCTGAAGGAAAGCCTTGCCGCGGAGAACGCCCGACTTGTGCTCGTCTGTGGGCGCGGCGGGATGGGCAAAACCGCGCTCGTTACCAAACTCCTCAAGGAAATCCAGACGGAGTTTGTGTTGCGCCTCAATAGCACCACTCTAAACGTTGACGGCATCCTCTACGTCAGCCTGCGGCAGTCCGATGTTCACTCGATTGACCAGATTTACGCCAACGTAGGGCGGATGCTCGGCAGCCCGCACGCTGAAGAATTACATGAAAAGTGGATGGAGCAAACTTCGTTAGCGGACAAACTGGAATTTCTGTTCCGCAAACTGCGCACGGGGCTCACCCTCATCGTGCTGGACAACTTTGAGGACGCGTTAGACGATGAGAACCGAATTAAGAGTGAATACGCTGATGTTTCGTTATTCGTGGAGAAGTGCCTTGAATTTGACCACAGCGCTCGGCTGGTGGTAACAAGCCGTCGGACGCTGATGCTCCCGCAAGGGATACACTATGACCGCATGGCAGAAGTGCCGCTCGACATAGGGCTTCCAGAAACTGACGCCATCGCGCTGTTGCGGGATTTGGACATGGATGGACGACTACGCTTGAAGGACGCGCCTGACGAACTTTTGCGCGACGTCGTCCGCAACGCTCACCGCATTCCGCGCACGTTGGAAACGCTTGTGGGCGTGCTATGCCAACGCCCCACTCTGTCTTTGTCTAAATTCCTTGAGAACGCCGCTGCCTTCAACGCGTTAGTGGAAAACCCGGCGAAAGAATTGTATGATAGCCTCACGCCTGACGCCAGGCTGGTGATGCAGGCGCTTGCCATCTACGCCCGCCCTGTACCGCTTGCCGGTGTCCGATTTTTGCTGCCCGCTCTGCCGGTGGATGAACTGCTGGACAGCCTTGTGCTCAATCACGCCGTCAGTTACGACCGCGCTCACGAGGCTTTCGAGCTCCACCCACTTGATGAGAAATACGCCTACGCGCAGATACCGGAAGGCGATGGGGAATACACCCGCGTTGCGCTGCACCGCAAAGCTGCAGAGTTCTACCGTCAACTCCGCAAGCCGCAGGAGGAGTGGAAGACAATTGATGATTTAGAGCCGCAACTCCAGGAGTTCCACCACCTCGTCCGCGCAGGGTTGTATGACGAGGCTTGCTCATTGCTCAACGACATTGACTTCGACTACCTGTCGCTCTGGGGTTACTCCGCCCTCATCGTCGAACTGCGCTCGCAAATCACAGACTACCTGACTGACGCCTACTTGGAACAGTCTAATTGGTGTGACCTTGGATTAGCCTATCACGATTTGAGAGAGACGCGTCGAGCGATTGAGTGCTATGAGCGATCGCTCGCAATCGCGCGCCAAGAGAATGCCAAAGGCGGAATTGCCCATGCGGTGGGATGCTTGGGGAATGCCTACGCCAACTTGGGTGAGACGCGGAAGGCGATTGAGTTCTACGAGCAGGCGCTTCAGATTGCTAAAGAGATTGGCGACCGATGGAATGAGGGTGTATGTCTGGGCAATCTGGGGGTTACCTACTATGCCTTGGGAGAGACGCGGAAAGCGATTGAGTATTACGAGCAGGCGCTTCAGATTGCTAAAGAGATTGGCGACCGACGGGGGGAAGGGAATCGCTTGGGCAATCTGGGGATTGCCTACCATCAGTTGGGAGAGACGCGGAAAGCGATAGAGTTCTACAATCAGGCGCTTCAGATTTTCAAAGAGAAAGGCGACCGTTTTGACGAGTCCATTGCCCTCTTCAACATCGGCGAAGCCCACCATCATCTCGGCAACCTCGCTGAAGCCCACCGCTACTACGAAGAGGCTTTTGCGCTTGACATCCCGTCCACCAACTACAGTTGCGCCGTCAAGTTGGGCATCCTCTGCCTGGAGGAAGGGAAGGCGGAAGAAGCGCGAGACCACTTCGTGCGTGGCATCACTCTCTGCCGCGTGCTGTTGGAGAATACGCCGCGCCTTTACGATGCGCTCTACCACCTCGCCCTCGCCCAGTTAGGAAATGGGCAGTCTGACGACGCCCTTGCCACCTATCGGCAGGCGTTGGAAGTCTGTTCGGCGAAGGGCGTCGTGCAGAATGCGCTTCAGGACTTGCGGCTGCTGGGACGGGCACCGCTGGCAGTGGCGGGATTGGATGAAGCGGTCGCTATTTTAGAGCGGGCAGATTGTTAATGGTTGAGGGAAAGTCGGAAAGGGGAAATTAAAATGGGCAAATAGGCAAAGGGGATTTTGGAGGGGGATTTAAAATATGCAAATCTGCAAATTTAAAATATGCAAATTAGTTTTGCTTATTTGGTACGCATAAGTCAAGGAATTTTTGATATACTTAGGACGGAGACTATGAGTAAAAAACTTGAAAGACCCATCAAATGTGCCGTGGTCGGCTATGGCGCGGCACATATTTTCGGCAGAGCGCATGGCAGATGGATTGACGCAACGCCCGATTTAAAATGGGTGGCGGTGTGCGATAAAGACCCAGAACGGCTCAAAGCCGCAAAGGACGAGTTTCCGCAGTTGGAAACTTATGCTAACGTAACTGATATGCTCGAAAAGGCCGACATCGACATGATATCAATTGTCACGCCGCATCATACGCACGCGCCGATTGCGTTGGAGTGCATCCGCGCCGGAAAGCATGTTGTCGTTGACAAGGCGATGTGTCTGAGTGTGGCGGAAGCAACCTCAATGATTGATGAAGCTAAGAAAAATGAGGTCATGCTGGCAGTTTTTCATGTGCGTCGGCATGACGGCAATTTCCGCGCCATTAAGGAAACGGTTCACGACGGCGCAATCGGCGATGTGTTTCACATTGAACTCACCGCCGGTGGTTTCGGCAAACCTCTCGACTGGTGGTACAGCAAGAAAGCCCTCAGCGGCGGAGCGTTTTACTATTGGGGGCCGCATGCCATCGACTGGGTGCTTGATTTAGTCCGGGACAAAGTGCGCGGCGTTACGGGATTCTATCACAAACTGGTCTGGAACGACGTGGATATCGAAGACCAAACTCGCGCCATCATGCTCTTTGAGAACGGCGCTGTAGCCGATGTCACCTTTTCGCACATTGCCGCAGCCGGTAAGCCGCTCTGGAGAATCCTTGGGACCAAAGGTGCCATCGTCGATACAGGAGCAGGCGGAAGTAAGGGTTACCAGGAGGAAATCATTGGCCCGTCGGGCGGAAGTTTTCAGATGATAACCATCGAAAACGGGAAACGCCAAGAAACGACTGTGCCTTACAAAGATTCGGATTGGCTGACCTACTATATTGAAGTTGCGGAACACCTCATGCGCGGCGGGCCGGTACCAGTAACAGGAGAAGATGGTAGAAGAACCATCACTGTGTTAGAAACTGCTGAACGTTCTACAAAAAGCGGCAAGACTGAACCGGTAGAATACGAATAAGAGATTTCTCCGTTTTAACCTATCTAATCCGCTTGATGATTGTCTGGTTGTGGAAAGGAAGGAAGGGAAGGAAAGGGGGAAAACGGATTTCAGTTTCCATAAGAACGCATTGCTAAAAACATTGGGAGTCTCGAGAGAACCATAATTGAAAGGAGAACAAAATGCTTGAACGAGAAAAACTTATCGAAATGCTACATCTCATGTATCGGATACGCTTCTTCGATACGCGGGTAAAAACCCTCTACGACTATCAAAGCTATCTCCGGAAGGGAGACATAGCAGTTGACGAATACGACTTCCAGAGCAAAGGTATCATCGCTGGCGCGGTGCATCTTGCTATCGGGCAGGAGGCAAGCGAAGTGGGCGTGTGCGCGGCGTTAAATAAGGATGACTTGGTGACCAGCACTCATCGCGGTCATGGACACGCCATTGCAAAAGGCGCGGACATGAAACTGATGATGGCGGAGTTGATGGGCAGGAAAACCGGCTATAGCAAGGGATGTGGCGGTTCCATGCACATCTTCAGCGCGGAGCTTGGACTGCTTGGCGGCAATGGCATCATCGGAGCGCAAATACCTCTCGCCACCGGCGCGGCGTTTTCCGCTAAGTACCGAGGTACAAAGCAGGTGTCAGTGGCTTTCTTTAGCGACGGAGCCAGCAATCAGGGCACGTTCCACGAATCCTTGAACATCGCGTCACTTTGGAAGCTACCCGCCATTTATATTTGTGAGAACAACCTATACGCCGCGACAACCCCAGCGGTGATTGCTCTTTCAATACCCAACATTGGCGAAAGAGCATCGGCTTACGGCATGCCAGGGAAAATCGTGGACGGCCAGGACGTGCTTGCCGTTTACGAGACAGTCGCCGAGGCAGTGGCGAGGGCGCGAGCGGGTTATGGCCCGACTTTAATTGAATGCAAAACATACCGTTTTGACGGACACACCGGTGGTTCAAGACAGCACAACAATCCTGAAGAGTTGGAAATCTGGAAGCCGAGAGACCCCGTCATCCTATTCGAGAAATGGCTCATAGACAAAGGACAGATGACTTCTGACGAACAGGAAGCCATGAAAAAGAAAGTGCTTGCCGAGGTTGAGGAGGCAGTGGAATTTGGCAAGAGAAGCGCTTTTCCTAAATTTGAGGATTTGCCGGTGACGCCAGGGTTAGAGCGATGAATTTTGGAGTATGATAACTAATACTGACTTAGGTTTTGTGTTGCATAATTCGTGAAACGTGAAACGTGAAACGTGAAGATTAGTAACTGACCTTCAAATAGAGAAGTTATATGAGAAAAAGCAACTCTAAATCAGTATACGTCATTGTAGAGATTTTAAAAAGGAGGTACTTCGCGAATAAGTGTGGTAAGCCACCGTAGCGGCATGCCTCCGTGCTGCCAAAACGTGATGCTTCTGTTCCTTCGCAGGCTCAAGATTCAGGACAACAGCGTGTCTCAGTACCGCCAATGTCACCACTGAGGGATGACGCTATGAGTAAACTACACTCAATAACGAAGAGCCAAAAAGGAGAAACTAAATCATGCGAGAATTAACTTACACCCAGGCATTGAGCGAAGCTCTTCAAGAAGAGATGGCTCGAGATGAAACGGTTTTTTCCATCGGTGAGGATATTGGCCCCGTGAGAGAGCCGGATAACCTTTGGGGTCAATTCCGCGAAATCAGAACGTGGCAAACCCCAATATCCGAATCGGGCTTCACCGGGCTTGCAGTCGGAGCCGCGATGACGGGCTTGCGTCCAGTGGCGGTGATTATGTATTGTGATTTCGTTACGGTGTGCATGGACCCGATTGTCAATCAGGCGGCGAAGGTTTACCTGATGTCGGGCGGTCAAATCAAGGTGCCTATGGTAATCCGGACACCAGCCGGCGCTGGTACCAGAGAAGGAGGTCATCATAGCCAGAGCCTTGAGAGTTGGTTTGTTCACACCCCCGGTCTGAAAGTAGTCATGCCCTCGACGCCTTACGACGCAAAGGGACTTATGAAGTCAAGCATCAGGGACGATGGCCCAGTCATTTACATCCAACACAGACTGTTGCATCCTATCAGACAATCAGTTCCTGAAGGCGAATGGCTTGTCCCTCTCGGCAAAGCCGATGTTAAACGTGAGGGAAACGACATCACTGTTGTGGCGATTTCTTATGCCGTCCATAAGGTATTGGAAGCGGCTGAAACTCTTGATGGTGAGGTCAATATCGAAGTAGTTGACCCCCGGACTCTGGTCCCTCTGGACATTGAAACCATCCTGCAATCTGTCAGGAAAACAGGCAAGTTGCTTGTAGTCCACGAAGCCCCGACCCGCGGCGGCGGCGGTGCAGAGATAGTTCGTCAGGTGGTAGAACAGGGTTTTGAACATCTCCGCGCGCCGGCGAAGGTGCTGGGAGGATTGAATACGCCAATGCCCTATAGCCCGCCGCTTGAGGATGCGTGTCTACCGCAGAAGGAGGATATTGTCAAAGAGGTAAAGGAACTTATGTGCTCATCTTGACGAAAAGGCATGAATTGAACTTTGATTAGAATTTTTGCTTGACATCTGCTATTGCCAATTCTAACGTTGCTTTTGGGATATATATTTGGCTCACACGCAGAAAAGGGTGAGACAAATGAGGCAGAAAAGGGTGAGACAGGTGAGGAGGATTAACATATGTCAGAAAAAACTGATTTGAGAATATTGTTAGCGCGCGGCCGGCCGTTAGTGCTGAAGGCGCAATGTTGGAATGTAAGGAAGAAAATGGTGAAACTTAATCCTACTTCTAAGTCTGATGGAAACAGCAGAACAGAACTAACATGGTACAGACACTACACGATGACTTGTGGCAGACGCGCGGAGCGATTCTGTTTCTGGAGATGTTCGGGAAGTATTCGATTACTTCGGCGGATTTGATTGTGGGATTGCCAGGTGACATTTTATTGCACCGAACTAAAGATAAAGCCTGAAGGCACGGTGTTGGTTTTAGATGACGCCAAGCCAGCACCGTTGCTTTAGCAGCCGCCTTTAGGCCGGTGATGAAAACATGGGAGGTATAAAAAATGGCAAAATATCGTATTGCAGTAGTTGGGCCCGGATATATCGGGATTGAGCATATTAGGGCAATCTTTGATAACCCAAGAGCGGAGTTGAGGACAATCGGAGGAACTGACCGAAAAAAGCTGGAGAAGTTGCATTTTGAGGAGTTTGCTTGCGAACGAATAACGACAAACTATGAAGAGATTATTGAGGACAAGGAGGTGGATATAGTTTATCTTTGTACGCCGAACCGTTTGCACGCTGATGAGGCGGTGGCTGCGCTGGAGGCAGGGAAGCACGTATTCTGCGAAAAGCCGATGGCGACGACATTAGAAGACTGTCGCCGGATGGTTGAGGCGGTGGACAAGTCGGGATGTCATTTGATGGTGGGACATGGAGCGCGGTTGCGGGCATTACATCGGGCGGTAAAGGAACTTTACGAAAGCGGCAAATTAGGAGAAGCCTGTTTCTGCGAGTCGGATTATATCCATTCATTGAAACCGTTTTTGGAAGGGACCGGTCACCAATGGTGGCGGCATCCGGAGGAGGGACAGTTTGCGGTAATCGGCGGAGGATGTCATCCGCTTGACCTGATGCGCTGGATTGTGGGTGAGTTCGAGGAAGCGTATGCTTACGGGACGACGACAGTGCTACACGATGTCGCTTGGGACGATACGGTGATTGCGACGCTGAAGTTTAAGAATGGAGCAGTAGGCAAATGTCTCGTGTCAGTCGGCGCGCCCAGACCTTATGCGATGAATTTCAGTCTTTATGGGACGGAGGGAACAGTGGAGAACAACCGACTTTTCCTGAAGGCGTTCGGAGAGGTTGAACAGTTTGCAGAAATGCCGCTTCCGGTACTGGGCGAAGTACACACTTGTGCGGAAGAACTGGAACATTTCCTCGATTGTCTGGACGCAGACCGGCCTCCGATGATAGATGTGCGGGACGGTGCGCGTACAGTGGCGGCGTGTTTGGCTGTTGTCGAGTCTTTAGAGACAGGCAAACCGGCGAAAGTAATAACGGAGTTTTGAATAAAAGAGAAGAAAGGAATGAATCATGACACTTTTACCAAAAACCATCCAAACTTTTTCTTTTCCTAAAAGAAAAAATTCCATCATAAAGAAAAGAAGAGGAAAAAAAACTATAGTTTTTGCGTTAATTTTATCATTTATACTTGCAACCCTTGGTGTTGCTGAAGAACAAGGAGAAAAAAACTCTATACAAACTTTGAAAGAGCGCGTTGCTCAATTAGAGAAAGCATTGTCTCAATTAGCGGCTAAATTAGAGAAGTTGCCAGGACCTCCCAGACGTACCTCTAATTCGGATGTTGATGTAAACCCAGAACTGCATAGGTTGGAGATGGAACGTGCTCTGGCTCAATCGGACATTCGCAGGGCGGGGGAATCACAATCGACGCCATGGCGTTGGATAGTAGAATCAAAGCCGGTGTTTCAAATTGTGGGACGTGGCCGGTGAGATTATCCCAAAATCCTTTCAATCACGCGCGCACGGGTTGGTGGGTAGGCCGTCCGTTCCTAAGGCCTTACTGTTATGCAGGAAAACCTTTCCCGATAGACATGCACGAATGCCTGGCGCTCATTGCGCCGAGGGCGATAATGAATATTTCAGCCCTAAATGACTGCATGTATACACTTGATGAAGAAAATATAACCAGACCAGCTTTCAATAATTTAGCCGAGAATGTATCGAAAGTTTTCTCCCTTCTAAATGCAGAGGATAATTTCAAAAATATTCTCCATAATAATGGACATAGTTTTCTCCAGGAACAGAGAGAAGTCGCGTATACTTTTCTGGATGAGACATTAAAGGGATAGAATTACGGAGGCGGCATGTATATCAACTTAAGGAATTTCTCATTCAATTTGCGCGAAAGGCCTTGAACTCAAGTTCAAGGCTAAAAAGCTAAAGTCCACTGAAAGTGGACTAATACCATAGCTTTAGTCGTCTTTGAGACGACTTTGGCCTTTTAGCCTGTGAATTGATTCACAGGCTAAAGTTGATGCGTATGGGGCACCCCCACCTACGCCTCCCCCGTCAAGGGGGAGGAACAACGTCATGACTGCGAATATCGCCTTAACTTGATGCGTATGGGGCATTGCCCACCCTACGGGGTCAGAATGAAATGTACCACAGTCAAGGTATTCTTATTTTGAGAAAGGAGAATGGACGATGAAAATTACGGATATTCAGGTAGTTCGTTTCCGCACCACTTCACGGCACTGGCCGACAAAGTGGGGCTATGCCACCTGGGGAGATGAACATGAGTCAGTTAGCTCCATTACTAAGATTATCACTGATGAGGGAGTTGTGGGCTATAACTTAGGAGGCGACCAGGGGACGATGGATTGGCTGGTCAAACCGCTTCTGGTGGGTGAAAACCCTCTGGACCGTGAGAAACTCTGGCACTGGATGGGACAGCATTCGGGCTTTAGCGAGGGATTAGCCGGCTTCATCGACTGCACCCTTTGGGACCTTTATGGACGCATGGTGGGATTACCAGTACACAAGCTCCTCGGCGGTTGTCGCGACAAGGTCAAAGCCTACGCCTCGAGTTTTCCAAACATGGGGCAGCCCGAGGATTACGCTAAGCATGCGCTTGATTGTAAGAAACAGGGTTACAAGGCTTATAAGGTGCATGCTTACATCTATTGGGACCCACACAAATGGCAGCCCGCGCCGCAACTCCCCGGCTACCCTAAGGAGGACATTGAGGTTTGCCGCGCGGTGCGCGACGCGGTGGGGCCGGAAATGGTGCTGATGCTCGACCCCTTTGGCGTTTATACCTTAGAGCAGTCCTTGTGGGTTGGTCGGGAGTTGGAGAAACTCAACTTCTACTGGCTGGAGCATCCGATGATAGAAACCCGAATTGAAGCCTACCGCCGCTTAGCTCGAGAACTTTCTATCGCCATCTGCTCCCCCGAACACGTCCCCGGCGGCATCTTTGCCCGCGCTGAGTGGGTCTTGCAGGGAGCTTGCGATATGTGCCGCATTGATGTGGGCTACGGTGGAATCACCGGCTGTTACAAGATGGTTATGCTCTGCCAGGCTTTTGGTATCCAGTGCGAGATGCACGGTGGCCACTGGACTAATAGCCACCTCCTGGGAGCTACGCCCGAATCCACCTGTGAGTATTTCGAACGGGGTCTTCTACGGCCAGACCTGGACTATGAGACGCCGCCGCCCTACCTCAAAGCTATCCCTGACCCGATGGATGGCGAGGGAAATGTGATTCTCACCACTAAACCGGGTCTGGGGATGGAGTTTAATTGGGACTATATTGAGGAACATCGGGATAAATGATAAGTGAAACGTGAAACGTGAAGAATGAAACGTGAAACGTGAAGAGTGATAAAAACTTTCATATCACGCATCACGCATCACGTTTCACGCATCACGTTTCAATTTGTCAACTAATTTTTGAGAAAAATTGAGGCGATTTATATGAAAGTAACTAAGATTGAAACCATTCACAGCAAGGAACCTATACCGCTGCCAGAACCATGGCTGGCAGCCTGGAACGCGCCGGGCGGCAAACCAGTGACATCTTTAGGTTTTTCGTTCTACAAAGTGTACACTGACGAAGGTATAGTCGGAATAGGGCCAAACACCGGAGCTTCTCCATCATTGTTAGACGGATTTGAGCCCTTCCATGTCGGTGAATTTTGGAATTGGAATATGAGCGGCAAGCGTTCAGGAAACTCCGGAAAAAACGCTGCCGGACTTGAAATAGCCTTGTGGGACATCATTGGCAAGGCGGCCAATAAGCCGGTGTATAAACTGATGGGAGCGTGTAGAGATAAGATGCTGGTGTATGCCGCAACCAGCAGGCTTCTCGACAAAGAGCAGCATGTCAGGCAGGTAATGGATATTATGAACGAAGGTTTCAAAGCGGTCAAGCTGAGGCTTCATAGACCCAACCCTTGGAATGACCTGGCGGTTGTTGAAGCCGTCCGGGATGTTGTGGGCGATGGCATAATGATTCTCGTAGATGCCAACCAGAACAACCCCTCCGTGGGTTACAACTTCTGGCCAAGGAGGACAGCCCTACAAATGGCTAAAGAATTGGATAATCTCAACGTCTACTACCTGGAAGAACCTCTGCCCAGGAAAGACGTGGAAGGGCTGGCGGAGATAGCAACAGCAGTTGATATGTTTATAGCTGGAGGTGAGCACACGCCTACCATCTATGACTTTAAAGAGCATCTCCTCAGAGGGGCTTATGATATAGTTCAGCCGGATGTAATTCTGGGTGGAAATATGGGTATCACAGGCATTAAAAAAATCGCGGAAATAGCTGACTACTTCGAGCGATTGATAATTCCCCATGTTTGTTCCGGTGGCAACTTTGCAATATTTTTAGCGGCGACGCTCCAGACCATGGCAACCGTTGATAACTGCCCAATGGTCGAGTATCCCTATGACCCTCCAATTCTAACCGCCGACACCATGCAGACTATTGTCAAGGAACCCATACTCATTGACAAAGATGGGTTCGTGAAGATACCTGACCAGCCAGGAATAGGCGTTGAGCTAAATGAGGTAAGATTGTCTGGAAACGTGGTTACCACTTAGTGCACCAAAACGAAAGTTTATTCGTTAAGATTAAAAATTTTTATTGCCATAAAGGCTGAAAATGTGTTAAAATTCTTCAGGGTAAAAGTAGACGAAAGGTAGGTGAATATCTGGTTAGACAGTTTATAACCAAGAAAATCTTATGCACACTAATCATGGACCTCCCAATATCACTTTAACTTTATGCCTGGTTGCACTTTTAAGCTGTGCCACCGGTTTAGTCGCTCCCAATCTTTACGGAGCTAATGAGAGTGAACAAAGCCTGCCCTTGAACTCTTCACGTAGCCTGTCCTCGAAAGCAGTGAAGGATTCGAGGGTAAACTTCGTGAAGGGTAAGGTTGTTGAGATAAATAAATCTTATTATGGCAAGATAATAAAGAGCGCAAAGCTGCACTGCTGTGGCAATCTGATGGCGACGTATTACACGTTCTTTTTGAAAAATTACGTGCAAGCAACTAAACTTGATAACAGCAAGCCCGGAGCAACGCCAGTCTCCTCCTCTGGAGGGGTAGGGGTGGATAATGATAGCAAAACATTTAGCAAAACAAATACAATTTTTGTTTCACCGAAAGCTACCAGGCAATTAGAGACATTAGAGACAGGAATGGTTGAATCAAAATCCGAGGTCGTTTCCCTGGAAGAGGGAATTGCCTCCTGGTATGGTCTCAGACACCACGGCACCGTGACGGCAAGCGGTGAAGTGTGTGATATGAATGAACTTACAGCCGCCCACAGGGATTTGCCTTTCAACACTTTAGTGCGTGTGATTAATTTGAGCAACGGGAAGAGTGTGGTAGTGCGTATCAACGACAGGGGACCGTTTGTTAAAGGTCGAATTATTGACCTTTCTAAGGAAGCAGCGCACCGGCTCAATATGGTTCATTCCGGCACCTCTGAAGTTAAGTTGGAGATTCTATCTTCGGATGGTTAGTGCTCATTTGTTTTGAGCATGTTTCAAAGCGTCATGAAAAATTGGGCAAGACGGCAAGACGGCAAGAGGGCTAATAGTTCTTTGCCCCCTTGCCTCCTTGCCCTCTTGCCACTTTGTACCCACCCCTGCCCCTCCAAGGAGGGGACTAATTTTTGAGAAAATTTGACACATGCCCAAAAAATTTTGTAAACTGTAAATTTTTCCTTGACGCTCTCTGATTTTTATAGTATATTTTTTTAGAATTAAAAATAGCGGCAAGAACTGCCGCGAAATTAATTTTTATTGTTAATAATTGGTTTCTCAATGTTGGTAATCTAAGTTTGACAGTGCCAGTATAAAATGGAGGTAAGAAAAAATGATTAGCAAAAGGTTTTTAGCTATCACAATGGTTATACTGTTGGCTACTGTTGTGGGAGTTTTAGCAGCGCAGGCGCTCGAGCCTATAGAGGACTTAGGAAAATCGCTGTTTTTTGACACGAACCTGTCAACCCCACCAGGACAATCCTGTGCCGCTTGTCACGCCCCAGAAGTAGGTTTTACAGGTCCTGATTCCAGTATAAATGCAGCGGGAGCAGTTTATCCAGGTGCCGTCCACACCCGGTTTGGAAACCGCAAACCACCCACGTCTGCTTACGCAGGGGATAGTCCTATCCTTTACTACGATGAGCTTGAAGAGGTGTGGGTTGGAGGTATGTTCTGGGACGGTCGCGCAACTGGCTGGACATTAGGCGACCCACTTGCCGAACAAGCCCAGGGCCCCTTCCTGAATCCTCTGGAACAGAATAATCCTAACGCGAAGCATGTTATTATAAAGGTTCGGGATTCAGCGTATGCTGCCCTCTTTGAACAAGTCTGGGTGCCTGTCGACTGGAAGGATGTAGCGGGCACCTATGAGCAGATTGCCAGATCCATCGCTGCTTACGAGCGGTCAGCGGAAGTGAATCCATTCAGTTCAAAGTATGATGCCTATTTGGCAGGAGAAGCGGAACTGACGGAACAGGAAGCGGAGGGTCTCGAACTCTTCGAAGGTAAAGCCATGTGTTCTGCTTGTCACATAAGTGAGCCAGGGTCTGAAAGCCAACCGCCTTTGTTCACTGATTTCACTTATGATAACCTCGGTGTGCCGAAGAACCCCCAAAACCCATTCTACTCCATGCCGCGGAAGTGGAACCCTGATGGTGCGAATTGGGTAGACCCCGGATTGGGTGGTTTCCTTCAGAGTATCGGCGAACCGTACGAATCTGAGCTGGGTAAGCATAAGGTCCCGACTCTGCGCAATGTAGACCAGAGGCCTTACGAAGGGTTCGTAAAGGCGTTTGGGCATAATGGCTACTTCAAGTCTCTGGAAGAAATTGTACACTTCTATAACACAAGGGATGTTGAACCATGGCCGGAGCCGGAAGTGCCAGTGAACGTAAACACAGACGAGTTAGGTAATCTCGGTTTGAGTCCAGAGGAAGAGGCCGCCATTGTCGCTTTCATGAAGACCCTCACAGATGGCTACTTTACACCAGCGCCGTCATTGATTCATCGGCCACTGGCTCATGCGTCTCTGGTTCAGGAACCGCCTAAATTCCAACTCTTCCAAAACAATCCTAATCCTTTCAACCCTGAAACCTGGATAGCTTTCTCCGTTGGTAAAACGGAAGATGTGGTTATCAAAATTTATGACGTGCAGGGTAGCCTTGTAAAAACGCTCAATTTAGGCACTAAGCCGGCTGGTGTCTATCTGGGAAAGGACAAAGCTGCCTATTGGGACGGTACAAACGTCAAAGGAGAGAGAGTTTCCAGCGGCGTTTACTACTATGTAATGCAGGCAGGCTCATTCAGGGCAGTCAGGAAAATGGTCATTCTTAAGTAAAATGGCCGGAGGTTTCTGGTTCAAGCAGAACCAATCGGTGGTATACTTTCAGGTATACCACCGATTTTTGAATAGTGTTTTGGTGTTGTGAACCAACCCTTGAAAAGGTTCCGAACCTTTTCAAGGTTGGTCAAGAGAAGAAACTGAAACTCGTTTCCCGTCTCGCCTGATATCTTAAAAACCATCCTTTTAATCCATAGTCATCCCGACATACAAAAATTCTGCGATTAATTCACACTATTTTTCCCGCGCTTGATGTTCTTTTTTCTTGACAATCCACGTGTGAGATGCTAAACTTTCAACAAGTTTTACAACCACGAGCATCATCAAAAAATTGTTCGATTGTTAGAGGTGAAATGACGAAACAGTTAAGTCTCTTTGAAGAAGATAATATTCAGACAGACACGCTTGCTAAAAGAGAGAAGTGCATAGAGCGCCAGTATCTTGAGAGTAAGTTCGCTCATTTATTGCGTGAGGAACTTTCTTTAGCGAGTTTAGTCTCTTATGTGGGCAACAAGAATGTACCAGTTCTTCGACTCTATCGCTACAAAGAAGCGTTCGCCTGCAGCTTCGTTGAAAAGTTTATTTCACGCTTCGGTTTGAATGATAAAGACTATCTCTTCGACCCCTTCTGCGGGATGGGAACAACGCTGTTTACAGCTTCTCAAAAAGGTATTCCTTCTCTTGGCGTAGATAAACTCCCCCTTGCTGTATTTGTTGCTCAAACATTGCCCCTGTTCTACTCGCTGAAACCAGGGCAACTTAAAGAGACTTTTGAAAAGTTAAAGGTCAGAGTTCAGCAAGCGCCTCCCGCTCCCGTTGCTTTAGATGTCGCCATTATGAAAATAGCCTTCCCTGCTGATAAACTTCTATTGTTGCGAAAATGGAAGACAGTCATAAATGGTCTGGAATCGCCGCTCAAGGATATTTTCTTGCTTTTGTTTTTTTCGATTCTCGAGCCATGTAGTTACCATAAGCCGTTTCGGCGTTGGTGAGCCTTGCGAACACATCTAAGGATGGTCAATTCTTGCGCTTGATTCGAGAAAAAAAGATTTCTGACCCAGAAGAGATGCTTCAGAAAAAGGTTAATGAAGCTGAAAGAGACATCCAATTGGTCAAGGAGTTCAGACAGGATGCGTTAATTCAATTACCTTCTGTTTATATTGGGGATACTCGCGACCTTAATGACATACATTTTGAGCGGCAACCTACGGCTATTATTACGTCTCCACCTTATGCTAATCGTTATGATTATACCCGTACCATAAGCCCGCTTCGGGCGTTGGTGAGGCTTCCGAACATACTCTTTGGAACTTTGCTTTCATTTTGTCCGAAACTTTGACGAATTGAAATCTTTACTTATTCCTCTTATTTCTTTTGATCAAACTTTTCTTTCTGAAAGAAAAGTTTGGTTACGATTTGGCATTCTCCGTTCGCACATAGAATCAAAAGTAGAATCCTCCGAGAAACCGCCACATCGAGCTGTAAAAGAAGTGGTGGACATTCTTAAAGAAAGAGGTAAGTCGCTAAACAATCCACGAATCCCAGCTATGTTGACGGGTTATTTCGTAGATATGCAAAAAGTAATTAGGGAGTGGGCGCGGGTTTTGGCACCAGCAGCAAAAGTTGCTATGGTCGTGGATAATGTAAGGTTCGAGGGAGAGTTGTTACCTGTTGACCTTGTGCTTTCGGATATGGCAGAGGAAGCGGGATTCCAGGTTGAGGAGATTATTGTCGCCCGATACAAGGGGAATAGCTCTCAACAGATGGGGAAATATGGGCGAGTGCCAGTTCGAGAAAGTATTTTAGTATGGAGGAAGCTATCGTGAAGAAGAAGTTTCCAGCAAATAAGGGTGAGGATTACAAGGCATGGTCTCTTGACCAGCTTACCAAAAGTGAGTTCTTCCATCAAAAACTGCACGAGTGGGGGCTTTTGGCGTTGGCCAATCAGATTGAGAAAATCAAAGGTGAAACTTTGGAGTGGGATTTGAATCAGTTGGGAATATCAAAACAGGCGTGGGATAAGGTTATTCACCGAGGTATCAAGCCAGTCATTGTTTTTGCGCACCCCATAGTTTTGAAAGATGTATCCGGTTCTGTTGGATATTACCGGATGCTGTCAATGGTATCTCAAAAATCTATGAATCGGATAGGGCTTTCGGCTACGCGCTACGAGACTGGTAAAGATAAACCCGACGATGAAACCGCCTTAACCATTGCCAAACACTTGAATCAGATAATCAGCCGTCTGGTCGAATTTGATGAGCAGATTGACACTCGCGAGTTTGACCTTTTGTGTGCCTTGTGCTCATCAACGCTATTTGCAAGCTCAGTATTGATGAGTCCAACGCACACGACATGGCGAGGAATGGCAGCAGGCTCACAAGCCCAAGGGTCCTGGCAGAATACAAAAGGAAACAGAGTTGAAATCATCGTCAAAGGAATTTTGCAGCGAAGACTTAGGGAGAAAGGGCTTGTATTGGATGAGAAAGAAGATGGGTTAAGAATGCAGTTGAAAGACGGACGGGTCGTTATATTTGCTGACGAACCTGACGTAGCAATTTACAAAGAAGACAAAATCCAGGCGGCGGTTGAAATTAAAGGCGGTATAGATACAGCAGGCGTCTTGGAGCGTGTGGGTGCCGCCATTAAGAGTCTTCGCCGAGCAAAAGAGGAGAACTCGTTATCTACTACAATTCTAATTCTTCAAGGAGTATCAATTACTTTTTATTCCAATTATTTCTTTTGATCAAACTTTTCTTTCTTAAAGAAAAGTTTGGTTACGCAAAGGGCAAAGAATGACTTGGAAATTAATCATGATGCTGTCAACCATTGGTTGACCATAGAAGATGTTCTGGAAAATGAAAGTAAGCGCGAAGAAATCTTTAATCTTCTTGATATATGAAGGTGGTAATTACGAATGAAACGCAAACGTAAAATTTTAATAATTTCAGGCATCATCATTTTTTTACTGGCTTTAGGGGGATATTTTTCTCTCCAATCAAGTTTCCTGCTGAATGAAATTCGCAGAAGAGTGGAAACTCAATTAACCAATGAATTAAAAACTAAAGTTACATTGGGACGGTTATCAGGAAATCTGCTTTATGGTGTTAAAATTGAAGATGTCATTATTGCTGATAAAAAAGAGCCGGGACAAACGATTATTTCAATGGAAGCGCTTGATGTCAAATACGATTTGTTGAAATTGCTTTCAAGAACCATCGCTGTAAAAGAACTCACCCTGCAAAAACCTGTCATTCATGCAACGGTAGATGATAAAGGAAATATAAATCTTGTCGATCTAATTCCTAAACAAACTACACCCGAATCAAAAGAGAAGAAATCTTTCCTGCTTCAAGCCCAAGAGGTTAAATTAGTTGATGGGGAGATTTATTACAAAGATAAACTACACAACATTGATGCAAATATCAGTGGGATTAATCTTAGTGTGTTAGGTCCGCTTTCGCCGTGGAACCATGAGGGAAAACTTGCTTTCCGGGATGCCAAAATAGAAGTAAACAATGTCAAAAAGCACATTGGAACTTTTAATGTGGATTTTCACTTTACGGAAGAAGAAGGGAAACTGGAACGATTGCGTTTGGAAATGGAGGATTCATGGCTTGAAGCGCGGGCGGATACGAATTTTAAATCTACTACTTTGCAAGCAAACGTTAATGGGGAGATTAACTTGAAAGATATAGCGAGTTTTTTCCCCCAAACTTTTTCTTTTCCTAAAAGAAAAAGTTCCATCATAAAGAAAAGAAGAGGAAATTCTTCTACATCAGTTGAGCGTATGGAAGGCATTGCTCGCCTGAATGTATCTGCGAGCGGCCCGTGGGACGCGATTGGCGGGCATTTAGAATTGACGACGCCGACTGTTTTGTTTAATGATTTAAGTGTGTCGAATGTATCAATCAATGCCGATTTCACTAACAATTCAGTGAACGTGACGCAGTTTTCAGTAAATATCGCTGACGGTAATGTTTTAGCAACAGCGCAAGCTCAAATAAAAGAGGGACAAGCCAATTATGATGTGCAGGTATCCATTACGTCCATTCCACTGGGAGAAGGACCGGTGGCGGAATTGCTCCGGTCGATGTTGACCTCCGCGCCAAAAGATGAGGAGTGGCAAGACGGCAAGGCGGCAAGACGGCAAGGGGCAAATATTCTTCCTACACTTACAGGTAAAATTCAGGGTCAAATAAAGCTGAGTGGTAGAGGAATAGACTGGAACCGCCTGGATACTGAAGGTCAATTTGAGTTATCAGATGGAACGTTGAACGGTATCAAATTGTTGCCCACGAGTATCAATTATACTCTGAGAAATGAACAATTGACGGTAACTGCAGATATTGATAAAATCCGAGCAGAGATTAATGGACGATTAGGTCTGACGGACAAAACTGACCTGAAAATAAATGTTACAGCCATTGATTTGAAGCGCTTGGCGGAGTTTACTTCACCCCCCCTTTCATCCCCCCGTCAACAGGGGGAAAGAGGATGGGAGATAGCGGGGATGGGAGCACTCCAGGCCAAAGTAACCGGGGAGTTGACCAAACCTAAAGTCTTAGCGAACTTGACGATTCAAGATATTGCCATGAATGGCACTCGTCTCGGCAATGCAACAGGTCAATTTCTTTATGCGGAAAATTATGTCCAAATTGATGAACTGCAATTTCGCAATGTAGATACTCAAGGTGTTGTCAGAGGTAGAGTAACGTTAAGTGAGAATCCAACGGTTGATTTGAAAGTGGCTTTAAATCCGCTTCAGATTTCTGAATATACCACATTGTTGATGGGTACAGGTTCAAAACCCGGTACTACGCCAATAGATTTGAAAGGACGGGTGTTGGGAGAAATAGCAATGAGCGGCCCGGTTACTGCTTTAAATGGAAGCGGAGAATTTATTACGGAGGAAATGCTTGTTTCGCTCGCCAACGCTTCTAACTCACAGCAGCCATTTTTTCTCCCTATTGAGATGGCAATACCGCTTAAACTAAAAAATGGGATTTTGCAAATTCCTAATCTTACGTTGAAAACCACTGGCGGGGAACTTAACGTTAGCGCCGTGTACAATCCAGATGGTAAATATGAATTTCAACTTAATTCAGAAGATTTGGATTTGCTTGATGTATTTGGCAGCGGGCAGTTGAAGGGATACGTGCGGCTTAGTGCTAATGGCAAAGGCACGGTTAAAAATCCAAAAGCCAACATACGCCTGGATTTAAAATCCATCCAGTATGGAGATATCAAAATCGGTGATGTAGCTTATAACGGCTACTTTGATAACAACAAAATTCAATTTAATGCTGCCGCCCTTGCTGATACTTTTAAACTGAAAGGTGAAATTGACGCGACCCAGCCGATGCCTTTTAATGTTGCTGTTCAGTTGGAGAAGCTCGATTTCGGAGCTCTATTGCCTTTCGCTGATAAGAATAGCTTTCAGATAGGCGGCGAAACAACAGGTGTTTTCAACATAAATGGTGAAATCGCAAACATCATGAATAGTCGCGGAAAAATTCAATTGCAATCTGTTGCCCTACAAATACCGCGCCATCGCTTTTTCAATGTCAAGCCCGTCGAAATAGAATTTGCCAATCAAACAATTGACATAAAACAGTTTGAATTGTTCCAGAAGACGAATGATAATCTTTATTCTACATTGGCTATGAGAGGGCAAATTAGTCAAGAAAAGTCCGATTTTACTTTACAAGCGGATGAATTCGACTTGTCTATTCTGAATGATTTTATCACTCCAAACTTTTCTTTTAAAAAGAAAAGTTCCATCATAAGAAACACTGAGGAAGATAAAAACTTCCATAATCACCAATCACCAATCACCAATCTATCTGGCGTTGGCAAATTCAACCTTCATCTTATAGGCTCTTACTTAAACCCGGAGTTTACAGTTGATTGGGAATTTCCAGATATATCAATAGCAACAAAGGAGGCAAGAGGGCAAGAGGGCAAGAGGGCAAGAGGGCAAAACAAAAATAGCCCCCTTGCCATCTTGCCATTTAGCCCCTTAGCCCCTTTACCTATAAATAGCAGCGGCCACCTTATCTACCGCGACAAACTCTTGACTATTGACCAAATCCAATTGGCGCTATATTCCAATCCCCTCACGTTGAAAGGCGAAGTTCCTCTTGACCTGACACCCACAAGATTTCAGTCTCCTGGGCAGCAACTTTTTTCCGCTTCTCCAATGCGCGTTCAATTGACAGCGTCTAATTGGGATGTCAATTTTATTGAGCAATTTATCCCTGATATTATAGAAAAAATCAGTGGTCATGCAAATATGAACATGGAAATATCTGGTAGCCCCATAAGTCCGCAAGTTTCTGGTAATATTCTTCTTAGCGATATATCTTTGCAATCTCCAGTTATTCCGCAACCACTCGAAAATTTATCAGCAGACATTACTATCAATATAGATATGTCGAAAGTAAATCAAGCGAATGCTCCGTCGTTTGCCTTGGACTCGGCAATGCCATCATTAGAAAAAGCGTTGATGAGCACAAGGCAAACAAAATGGCTCGCCTGCACTTTAGATTCCCTTCGATGGAACATAGGAAGGGGGCGTTATGCTGCTTCTGGAAGTATCCAATATCGTTTGGGTACACCTCCTCCCAAGGAAATAGCATCGTGGTTTGGTGCCGATGGACTCAACGCCATCAAGGATAGCATAGCAAAACCTGAAGTGGAATTGACATTTCAAGGGGATGATATAGATTTAGGGGCGCTGGTGATGGCTTCACTCAAGGGCTGGTCTCCAAATCAGGACGATACAAACGCGACCAAATTGCCATTTGACGGCCGAGCCTCGATAGTTGCAAATGTGAAGGGAACAGGGATGAAACCACAAGACTACACAGCTCAAGTTGAAATTGAACCGCTTGTGTTGATTGTAGGTGATTACAACATGCGAAATACTGAAAAAATTTCCATTTCCCTTCAGAATGGACAACTTCAATTCGATTCCATCCTCTTAGCAAGCCAGTTCCGCGGAGCTGAATTCCGCAAAGCGGAAAAAGCGGCACCAACAGCCCAAATATCCATTGGCGGTTCAGCAAATTTAGATGGGAATTTTAACCTTAAAATGCTTATACAGCAATTTAATTTAAAAATTTTATCGCCATTTTTAACGAATGTCCCACCTATAGATGGACTGGTTTCAATCCAGTTGGAGGCAAACGGCACTCCTGTGGAGCCAGAAGCGTTTGCGCGCTTTGAGATTCAAAATATCCAGATCCAAAATACAACTGCTGTTCCTAAAGGTATAAACGTAGATTCTATAGAAGGCAGTATAGCTTTAAAAAATGGAACTTTGACTGTAAATCCAATATCTCTTAAAACATACAACAATGAACTCACTTTTCATGGTACCATTCCTCTTGGAATTCCGATTTCGGATTTCGGAATTCGGAATTCTCCTGAACCCCTGCCTGCCGCGACTGAAGCGGCGCAGGCGGGGATGCAAATTTTCATAAAAGGCGAGAACATCAACTTAGCGCCGTTCGCCGGACTAAGTCCGTTGGTTGAAGAAATCAGCGGTATAGCCAATATGGATATGGTGTTGCGGGACCATCGGAAGGCGGAAGGCGGAAGGCGGAAGGCGGAAGGGTTCGTGAATCCTTATCTTACAGGCACTTTGACGATGACAGACGGTCGAATCAAACTTGTTAACCTGGAGCCGCCCATAGAAAAACTAAAACTTGATGTCAAGTGCGATTGTATGCAGACTGTCGCTCAAGAAAAACGGCAAGACGGCAAGACGGCAAGACGGCAAGAGGAAAGTAATTCCGAATTCTATATTGCATATGACTTGAGCTTTCAGCTAAGTTCGGGGAAATATACAATGGCAGGGCGAATTTCAATGGATGGATTGAGACCAAAACGGTATGATGGAACGCTGGATATTGAGAAGTTCCCATTGGATATTATAGCTAAAAATTTTTTGAAGGTGGAACATCCCGATGAAATCGGGGGAGAGATGGCAAACAACCTTTCCGGATATTTATCGGCAAATGTCGAAGCAAAGGTGAATGTTGAGGATTTGCTTACCCACCCCTACCCCTCCAAAGGAGGGGACATTTCACAGACTTTACAACCTTCCGACGAAGTCGGAACAGAGTTTTGGAAAATGATGACAGCAGCGATGGGTAGTAAAGTGACATTGTCCGAAATAAATATTCAGTTAGCCGGTCATTCTATTTATAATCCGGAGCCTATCAGCATTATCCTTGATGGCGGCATCTTGTCCCTGCCTGGTTGCAAATTAGATTATCAAAAAACATCTCGAAAAAATCCTATTTTCTTGAGAGCCTACGGAAGATGGGAATTAAACAACCCCCTAAACCCTGTAGCAGAAGTTGCCAAACTTCTGGGTAAGGAAGATCAACTGGCATTTGAATTAAGGGGTTTGGTGGATACTAAGATGATTGCTGATTTCACGCAATTATCAAGTTCCCTGTCTGAGTTGGCGAAGTCGGTTGAGGAACCGCCTATCTCCGGTTTAATTGACTACTCAGTTTCCTTGCGCGGAAGCGCCTCAGAACCGCAAATCACCGTCCGTTGGCCCGCGGCAAATCTCGGACTTCTTGGTTCAGATATGGAATTAATGGACGGTGAAATTTCTTTTGAACGGGGAGTGTTTAACATAATAAAAGAAATTGAACTGGTTGCTGAAAAAACGGATATCGGAAATAGCAAAAATATTAATACCATAAGCGTAGCAGGACAGGTTCCGTTTAATTTAGCGTTTATGCCTCCTGTTTTTTCCCCCTCGCCAAACGAGCTTGACCTTAAAGTTTCTGTCTCGATAGATAGACTCGATTCGCTTCCCCTCTTAGCTATACAAAATGCTACGATAGATGGAAATGGGAAGATAAATATAAAAGTGCGTGGCCCAATTCAAGCTCCGCAATTCTCTGGCGATGTAATTCTAAAAGATATAGTTTATCAATATGAAGATGTGAATTTGACTGATACTAATGTGCAAATCACATTAGATAGCACCCTCCGACTTCCCCCTTCCGACTTCCCCCTTCCGACTTCCCCCCTTCCGGGGGGGGGTAGCATCACTATTGAACAGGTGCGAGGGATATTCAACAACGGTAGGTATCAGGCTTCAGGGACAATTGGGTTGTCAGGATATAAATTAACGGATTTGAATATCTCGGGAAGCTGGAGCGATGTCCTATGGGAACAGGAGGGATTTGTCTCTGCAACTTCGGAAGGTTCCGTTCGGTTGTTAGGCACATTCGATAAACCGCGCTTAGAAGGCAATGTCATCGTGAACAATGGCAGCTTTTCCCAATCATGGCAAGACATCGCAAAAGGGATTATCAGTGGGCAACCGAAAAGTCGTAGCGAAGTCATATTAGATTATCCTCTCGTAAAGGATTTAGAATTAGACTTAAACGTTCAAATTCCACAGCTTCCACCTGATAACTATTTCTGGTTAGACACGGTAGGAACAAAAATCCAACCCCAGGTCAACATACGAGTGGTTGGTCCACTTAATCCGCCTGAACGCATAGTGTTTACCGGACAAGTGAATATCTTAGACGGTGAATTCTCCTATTTCAACCGCAAATTTTTAATTAAAAACGGGACAATTGAAAATAGCAGTCCTTATGTCTTAGACCCCAAATATGAAATTGACGCTGAGGCTACTGTAGATGTTAAGATAAGCGAGCAGGAAACGAAAAAAAAAGTGAAGATTACCTTAAAACTGACAGGCACTTTACAATCGCCGCAAGCGCCTGTATTGGAAGCTGAAGTAACGGATCCGACCCAAGGCAAACAGTATAACTTCGACAAAATGGAAAGAAGGGAAATTCTGTTTTTATTAGCATTTGGAAACATCCCAGGCCAGGCAGGGGATGTTATGTCTTCCTATACTTCAGAAACAGCGACCAATTTCCTCATGCGTCAAGCAGAATCGTTTGTCGGCGGCTCCCAAATTGCAAGTAAGCTTAATCTACGCGAATTGCAATTGAACATAAACGACAAGGAAGGTTCATCGCGCAAATTCTCAATCATCACAGACATTTCTTCTCAATTGGCTGTTACCTACATGTCAACTTATTCACTTTCTGCTAAACCATATTTGTTGGGAATTGAATACAAACTCAAAAAAAATGTTTCTGTAGCGGGTACACGAGATGAATACGGCAAATATGGGGTGGATTTGAAATATGGTATAGAGTGGTAGGCATGTTTCAAATTTGCGCAAAAATTAGTTGACCAAGTGGCAAAGGGGCAAGAGGGCAAGGGGGCAAAGAACTATTAGCCCCATGCGTATCAACTTAAGGGTTTTCATCGATTCCCCTCCCTTGACGGGAGGGGCTAGGGGAGGGTGAGGGGTGGGGTGCCCTGTATTCAC